>TARA_B100001121_G_scaffold48107_1_pt1 | contig 29400 bp, 24 predicted proteins | sample TARA_B100001121 | Tara Oceans TARA_B100001121 (sample SAMEA2622817) | marine metagenome | biome: marine biome (ENVO:00000447); feature: surface water layer (ENVO:00002042); material: "saline water (ENVO:00002010), including plankton (ENVO:xxxxxxxx)" | depth 5 m
ATGCCAATGGAACCCCTCAATTTGTAGAGAATGCGGAGGTCGATTTCACGTTGGTCATTCCTCAAGTTCTCGCTGATAATAATGAGAGCGGACCGTTGGTGGTATGGGGTCACGGATTCCTCGGAGATGGAAGACAAGCGATCTCTTCTGCTGCCATCGGCTGGATGCAGGAATATGAAGTCGCCATGGTCGGGACGGCCATCTCAGGGTGGTCGGGTTCAGATATGGACACCATCTTCATGGGCCTTGGGAATCCACAATATTTCGAACACCAATCCGATCGATTGCAGCAAATGTTGGTCAACCAAATGGCACTCGCACGTACCTTCAAAGGTGTATGCAGTGATATCGCAGAATTGTCATACAACGGAACAAATCTCGTTAACAGTAGTGATGTAAATTACATGGGTTACTCATTGGGTGGAATTTACGGTGCGAGCATTACCGCTTTTTCCCCAGATATCGACCGTGCAGCATTGTGGGTTGGTGGTTCTGGATTCTCTACATTCATTGAGCGTAGCACCAATTATGCAGCATTTTCGGATGGCTTCGCGGTATCTCAAGCATACCCGGAGCGTAACGATCGCGCATTACTAATTGCAGTTTGTCAGCAAATGTGGGATGCAACAGATGCAGAAACGTGGCTACGATTTGCAGAGAATGGTTACGGTGATCAAATTGGACCATTCAATATTCTGTCAACAATTTCATTGAACGATGCCCAGGTCCCAATGCTTTCTTCAGACCGCTCTGCTCGTGCGGCAGGAATACCTGTTCTCAATGGATCAATGCACATGCCATATGGAGTCGAAGTTGTCGATGGACCCGTGAATGGCTCTGCAATCGTCTATTGGGATGGTAATTATGCAGCCATGCCAGAAACAAATGCAGCACCACCAATCGGTGATGCCGGCAAAGCTCACAACGAGATTGCTCCGATTCTACAAGTGAATGAAATGGTCGAAGCATTCCTGATGACGGGTATCATCAATGATACTTGCAATGGAAGCTGCACATTTGATTACGATACTGATCAAGCCGAAGACTGGGACAACTGAGATTCCAGTTTGCGAATCGCCTTGGGCTTTTTCAGATCATCAAACCAAGTTTCCTGACCTTCCCAGTCAGGGATGATGCCCATGTCTCCACAGATTAGTTTCGCTGTAATCCGACCACTCTCAATGATTGTTGGCAATCCACTACCTGGGTGAGTGCCACCCCCAACAAGATACAATCGCTCTAGCTCCTCAAAACGATTCTGAGGCCGACGCCACAACATTTGATCAAGTCCATGTGCGAGATTGAATACGGCACCCTTGTAAATGTCCCTAGAGGCCCAATCATCTGGTGTGACAATGGTTTCAGACACAATATGTTCTTTCAGATTATGATATCCTAATTGTTCCATTTGCTTCAGGATGACATCTCGGTATTCATGCTTAATTTCGTCCCAATTAATTTCCGGACATTGGTTGCTTGCAGGGACCAAGACATAGATGGTCGAGTGTCCCTCTGGTGCCATCGATGGGTCGGTGATGCATGCATTTTGAACGTAAACCGAGGGGTCTTTCCAAGAAACCTCATTGCTGGATATTTCACGCAAATTTTCTTCGTAATCTTTGGCTGCATAAATTTGGTGATGCGGCAAATCATACAACTTGTCAATTCCCAGATACAGCATGTAAGTTGAGCAAGAGTAGGATTTCTTGTCGAGCTTTTTGTTCGACCATCGCTTCCGCAATTTGTCCGGAATCAATCCCTTCATTCCGGTCGCAAAATCAACATTCATGACAAATCGATCTGCGTGATACACTCCCTTACTGGTCTTGACCCCAACCACGGTTTTGCCTTCGAACAGGAATTCCTCAACCGCCTCATTCAACCGAATATCAACACCCATTTCTTGAGCGATTTCACCCATTCTTTCAGTGATTGTACCTAGTCCACCCTTGGCGTGGAAGACCCCGTACTCATACTCTAGATAGGCGAGAATCGTAAACAGACTTGGTGCTTGGAACGGGCTCATACCGAGATATTTGGTTTGGAATGACATCGCAACCTGCATTCGTTTGTCTGGGAAGATTTTCGATAAGTCACTGGATACGCTACGCCATGGCCGAAGTACCTTGGATACTCGAATGGCACGTCGACTGAAGAGATCTGTAAAGCCACTCCATGGGGCGTTTAAGCAATTTCTGGAGAACTTGAGTTTCTTGCGATTGTCATTCATGTAGGTTTGGAATCCATCCGCATTTTTGTCACCACAAAGTTCTCGAATTTGCTCTGTCATACTGTCTAAATCTGAGGTGACATTCAAACTCCCGCCTGAACCAAAGACAAGACGATAATTTGGATCGAGTTGGATGAGGTTCAGCTCGTCATGTACATCCCTTCCAAGTGACCTGAACACTTCCTCAGAAATTTCGGGATAGTGAAAGAAGGTTGGCCCATTGTCAAACTTGTATCCGTCTTTCTCAAAGACACGGGTTCGTCCACCCACACCGTCTGACTTCTCTAAGATGGTTACACTGACACCAGCCTTTGCGAGCATCATTGCTGTGGTCAAACCACCAGGTCCCGCTCCAACAATCAACACATCTGATTTTTTTTGACTCATTTGATCACCTACATTTCAATCAGATTATCTGTTCGGAACAACAGATGATAGCGACTGTATTCATCGTCAACCCCATCTTCCCTTCGAACGGCGACTTCACCATCTTCAGGATATCTGGTCGAAAGAACACCTTCGATAATCCCATCATCTAATTCGGATAGGGGCAATCCATCTTCATTCCCAGTTTGTGAGTCCGTGAGATATACTCGGACGTGGAAAGTTGGGTCAAGTTCATAATCGATTTCACCCAGTCCAGCATGTTCCCACCAATCCATCATTTCGTTGAGGAATTCGACATGACCATCGATTGAACGCAGGCTAAACGCTAATTCCTGTCCGATTCGATTTCCTACTTGACGCAAGATTCCTCCAATATCAATACCCAAGATACGCAAACTTTCCAGCCGACCGGTTTGGAGAGTCATGCGAGCTTCATTCAGTTCAGAACCCGATGCTAGGAAGGACTGAGGATCAAAGGGAGTATCATCATCAGGTAGTTGGCCATCGAAGCCGAGAGCACCCCGGAAACTATCCAAGAATGAGCCTTCTCCAACCGTCAGTCGCAAGGGGTCGACAATTCTCTCTTCAGTGAAACGGACCTTGGCGACCTCAAATTCAATGGCCTCTTCCCATATGGCCTCAACGAGATTTGCTTGGGTGGCACAAAAGGAGCGGGATTCAATCACCAATGCGGCATCTTCACGACCACGACCGACTGGATTTTCTTCAACTTGTAGGAATTGGATGACTTCATCGTCGTCTTTCAAAACGCCCAATGAACTCACATCATCGGAATGACGGATTTGGATTGATTCATCCAAATCACCAAAGAAACGAATTGTTCTGCGATCGAGTTGAGCCAAAACATTGACCACAACACCACGCTTTGCTGCAGCGTTAACTTCGGCCAAGGCCTCCGAACGACAGAGATGCAGAATCCCAAATTGTCCCAATAAGAGAGTGATTTGTTCTTCTGAAGATTCCGACATTGACTTGATTCGATTGAAAATATTACTGCGCTCCTTCAATACCGCAAATTTAGGGCCCAAAACATCATCGTTTTTTGACGATGAATTTTGCTCACTCTCTTGCTTTCCAGATTGTAAATCTGCAAACCCATTTTCGGTTCTCTTCAGAGCTTGTTTTTGCATCTCAATCAATCGTTGGACAATTTTGTCAATTTTATCACAACTAAATTTCATAGGCCGTTCGGCAGAAACCGATACAATACCGATTTCTTGTAAGCGTGAGAGAGAATTGTATGCATCTAATCGAGTCGTTCCCAATTCTTTAGCCAGTTCACTAGCCCTCATCTGGGCTGTAGCTGATAGAATCAGCACTGATTCAGCCTCTCTGGCAGATAAACCAGCATCTTGGAGAACTTGGGTCCAAGACAAATCTACACCTGACCTGTAACTTTGCTTAGTGAATCCAATATTTTGGCCACGTGTTTTCGAGGGCGGAACAACCAGTCATAGCAATGATGAATGGTTCGATCAGGCCCAATGACGAAGGAGGATTTCGCAGGAAAACGACCCAAAAACAAGGGAACACCATAGGCCTCTGAGACCATTCTCTCTTCGTCAGAAAGCAGAGCGAAAGGGAGATCGAGTTTTTTCTTGAATTCATCATGATCTTTGGCTGAATCCTGACTGATTCCAATGATTTCGACTGGAGGGGTCAAAGACTGAAACAAATCATGCTGTTCTTTGAAACTCAAACAACCTCTCTTGCAGGTCGGTGACCCGTCCCGGGCATAGAAGAACAGGACCTTCCATTGTCCATCCAATTCAGACAAACTGAAACTTTCACCATCGGAGGTTGGTAGCGTGAAATCAGGAGCTTTTTGACCAATCAATGATGATGACATGCAATCCCTCTTTGTGTGTAGAAATGAGTTTCGATCACAGTATGTGTCCCATTCTTTTGCCCTTGGTTTTGAGGTAGTTGATGTTGTCCTTACCAATTCCAGTAATGTGTGCGATGCGTTCTACGACTTCAATACCATTGCTCTCTAATCCTCGAACTTTCTCGGGGTTGTTGGTCAACAATCGGACCTTGTAGATGTTCATTTCCTTGAGCATCTGCGCTGCAATCTCATACCGACGACCGTCAGCAGGAAGTCCCAGTGCCAAATTTGCGTCTAGGGTATCCAGGCCTTGATCTTGCAGGGCATAAGCTCGAATCTTGGCGTGAAGCCCAATGCCTCGCCCTTCTTGGCGCAGATACACGATTGCTCCACAGCCTTCGTGTTGGATACAGTCCATCGCATGTCGAAGTTGGGGTCCACAATCACACTTTAGGGAGCCAAACGCATCACCTGTCAAACATTCAGAATGGATCCGAATGAGCGGGATGGCATCTAACTCTAAGCCCATGTACAGCAGGGAATGCTCTTTACCTTCATCATCGACAGTGACGCGCACTCTGAAGTTTCCAGACTCTGTCGGCAAGTATGCATCTGAGTCAACTTCTCTATTTTCTTTCGAACTCGGTTCTTTGGTTACGACCATGCCCCTTATTCGACTGCTGTAGTATATAATGGCATGTTGTTTATCATGCCAGCAAAAATACACCCTATTATAACTAAGCGCGCGAAATAGTGTGTATGCGTCCGATACCGTTAGACTTGGGCGTAGCCGCTATCGTACTACGAGATTCAAAAATTCTGCTTGTCCAAGAAGCCAGGGGACCGCATGAAGGGCAGTGGGGTCTGCCCAAGGGCTATGTCAATCCAGGCGAACTTCCTGCAAGTGCTGTTGTTCGAGAATTGAATGAAGAATGTGGAATCATTGGAACGGTTACGGGGATATGCGGAGTTCGAGAGTGTGTCCGAAATGAACTGGCACGAATCTTCATCGCTTACCATGTCCAGACCAGCAACCAACCTTTGGCGATCGATGTTGATGAAATCTCAGAGGCCAAGTTTGCGAGTGTGGACGAACTCGAGCATTTCAATTGGATCAGCACAGCCATGTTTGAACTGGCGAAATCCGGTTTGCTGCAGGATTCCCCGCTCACCAAAGTCGATTTCTCTTCAACTCAAAGTTATCCCTACTTGGTCCACATTGCGAAGGAGGAAGTAGCGATATGACTTCGATATCTCCGGAGCGCATCCATGTGCTGAACAAGCATGATGTCAATGTTGAAGGAAACTATGTCTTGTATTGGATGATTGCCAATCGGCGTCTACACTACAACCCGAGCCTACAATATGCTGTGGAAATCGCTCAGAAATTAGGGAAACCACTACTGGTGTTTGAAGCGGTTTCTACACGTCATGAATATGCTAGCAATCGAATCATTACATTCATGACTCAGGGGTTGCTTGATAATCTGGAACAGTTTAATGCACACCATGTTCGGTATATTCCATGGGTTTCTACGCCTTTACAATCTGGGGCTGGGCTATTGGAAATGCTCGCGGCTAAATCCTGTGCCGTCGTCACAGATTTATTCCCGACCTACCATCCCAAGTACGTGCTTAATCAGGTTAAAGCCAGACTGAGTGTACAATTCGTTGCCATTGATGGCAACGGTGTGCTACCATTGTCCCTCGGAGAACGCGCCTTCCCTACGGCCCATTCATTCCGTCGTCATGTACACGATCATTTTGCCCACCATTGGGCATTGACCCCTGAGGCGAATCCAATCCCGAAAAAACATGACTTGTGGATTCCCGATGAAATGTTTGAATCCATCATCAAAGCCAGTGGCGTGGAGCTGACTCCATTTGAGTGGTTGTGGCGAGTTTCTCAAGGAGGAACGATTGGCGAAAACGCATTGAGCGCATTGGATATTGATCATGAGGTCTCGGCCGTAACCGCTATGATCGGTGGACACTCAAGCGCAGGGGTTCGATTGAATCGATTCATGGACGAAGGATTGAATCACTACCATACCAATCGCAATGACTTCATCAAACCCGCTGTAAGTGGTTTGTCTCCCTGGTTCCATTTTGGACACCTATCTACGGTTGAGGTTATCTCACGAATATTGGAACAGGAAGGTTGGAACTCTACTTTCATCGATCATTCTCGTAGAGGTTCACGAAGTGGTTGGTGGGGATTGTCTGAACCCGTTGAGACCTTTTTAGATCAAATCATCACATGGAGAGAATTAGGATTTAATTTCGCTTACTACAGGGATGATCATACATCCATCGATTCAATCCCAGATTGGGCCAAAAAGTCGTTGGACTTGCACCGCAATGACCCTCGCTCAAACTATACATTTGAGCAATTGGAAGCGGCACAAACTGATGATGAATTGTGGAATGCTGCTCAGCGACAATTGACTCGATTGGGAATTATTCATAATTATCTCCGAATGCTTTGGGGGAAGAGGATTCTTGAATGGGCTCCCTCTCCAGAGCAGGCTGCAGAATGGATGATTCGACTCAATGATCGGTGGGCATTGGATGGTAGAGACCCCAATTCCTACACCGGAATCTTCTGGGTTCTCGGGCGACATGATCGCGCTTGGGGTCCCGAGCGACCAATTTTTGGAAAGATAAGGTACATGTCTTCTGCAAATACAGCACGGAAGTTGAAGGTCGGACCTTATTTGAAGCGCTGGGCGAAAGACGCTTTGCAGAGCAATGAATTTTCTTGAGGTGGACCTGTGAAATACGAATATGAAACACATACAGATTCTCCACGAACCGAAGTGTTTGACTGGTTTGAGCGAAAGGGATCTTTTCGACGACTAATGCCTCCTTGGGAAGTGGCTGAAGAAGTTCGTGCTGACGAAACATTGGAAGATGGGGCTCAGCGAATTTTTCGCTTCCCCATGGGTCCCCTCAAAATGACTTGGGTGGCTGAGCATCTCGGATATCAACCTCCAGAGAAATTTGAGGATGTCATGAAAAAGGGCCCCTTTCGGTCTTGGCACCATGTACATCGATTTATCGAGAAAGATGGAGGCACCGTTGTGCACGATGAAGTCGATTACAAACTCCCAATGGGTGTATTGGGTCGAATTTTCGGATCCAGAAACGTGCGCAATCGATTGGATCGGATGTTTCGAGCACGAGAAAATCGGTTGGTTCGGGATCTTGAGCGTCATTCTGATTTCAAACACCTGAATCGAAAGCGAATTCTATTGGCCGGAGCCTCGGGGTTGATTGGAAAGCAACTTGCTGCTTTTCTCGATACGGGGGGGCATGAAATCTGGCGATTGGTTCGACGTACACCCACCCCGGGTCAAAATGAAATCGAGTGGGCCCCTTCCAAAGGGACCATCGATGGTGCTTCCATTGAAGGATTTGATATTGTCATCCATCTAGGAGGCGCAGGGATTGGTGATCGACGTTGGACCAAATCACGGATGACTCTGATTGAAAAGAGTCGTACTGAAAGTACTGGATTGTTAGCACGTACATTGGCTAGTTTGAATCAAAAACCTGAGGTTTTCTTGGTTGCTAGCGCCATTGGTTGGTATGGAAATCGTGGTGATGAAATTCTAGATGAACAAAGTGAGGCTGGTACCGGTTTCCTACCCGAGACTTGCATGGCTTGGGAAACCTCTGCAGACGCTGCTAGACAAGCAGGAATTCGAACGATTCACGCAAGAACTGGTGTTGTTCTCGACGCAAGTGGAGGAGCCCTAGAGAAAATGTTGCTTCCAGCGAAGATGGGAGCAGGTGGTCCCATTGGGTTTGGGCGTCAGTGGTTTTCTTGGATTTCAATGGATGATCAAATCTATGCTTTACATCACCTTGTCATGTCACCAAATACTGAAGGTGCATACAATATCACATCGCCTGAACCACTGCAGCAGAAGAATTTCGCGAAGGCCCTCGGTCGAGTATTGCGTCGACCTGCTTTCATGCCCACGCCACCATTGGCGATTTGGTTCCTTTATGGAAAAATGGGTGTAGCGCTGACCACAGAAAGTCAGCGTGTCATGCCAACGAGACTCACCGAGACCGGTTATCGGTTTCAACATCAAAACGCAGAGAGTGCTCTACGAGATGCTCTAGGCAAATGGAAAAATTAGGATTGATTTTCCACAGGTTGATCCGTATTTAGTTTGCACGTGCTGATTCCGAGTGACGAGTAGAATGGGCAATGCCCGACGACTGAAGTACCCACGGTCCACAAGCCTACGATTAGGAAGATAATCTCCCATTGAGCACTTGAAAAGTAGTCGAATACAACGACACCACAGCCCCCGATGAGACGTACAATACGATCACCCAAACCCAAGTTCATCATATCATCTCAAATCTTAGCAAATACTCCACTGTTCATAGCAAAGGGCTGGAAAAGTCGCTTCCAGGGAATGTGTTCAAGTTCAGAAATTTCAAACATTTGCTCAATCACTGCAAGTGGCGCCATACGAGGTGCAGTACCTGCTACATAACCATCAATCCATGAATGGACTCGTTGTCGAGCTTTGCCCGAAATGGTGGTCTCGGGAAGGCGGCCGACTGCTCTTCTCAATGCACCAGCAACATGCTTTCTCTGAACGATGGTATTCATGTGGGATTGAGCCAATGTGATGTATTCTAGGGCCAACTGCTGTGGATGTTGATCGGAATGATTACTAATCAATCGGCCCAAGGCTGCAGGTGCATTGGGCGATCGGCTTTGGAGAAGCAGTTTGTGCTCTGAGTGGAACTCCTGCAGACTTGCCAACGTCCAGCCTTGTTCATCGCGTTCCCACCATCGGTGCATCATCCCGACTCTAGCGAAGAAATTCTCCATTTGCACAGCATCATTCAGACGACCCTCTTCAATCGCTGGTATTTGTGGATTCAAACTGGTAAATACCATTGCAAACACCCCTTGGCCTTCTTTTCGAGGGGTGCCATTGTGGTATACCTTGACACGTTCAAGTCCACAACTGGGTGAATCTTTCTTGAGGATAATTCCCGAGATTTTTTGTTTCAATAAAAAGTCAGACTGCAGTTCGGACCAATTCATCATATCTTCAGTATAATCAGTACCCGATTTAGGTTCAATCAGATGAATTTTTTCATCTTCATGAATCAATCGAATCGTCGGTCGGGGCGTCCCCATGCCAATTCCAACTTCGGGACAGATAGGGATAGTTTCGATATTTTTACTAACACTCTGCAACAACCGATGGTTGCAGTGGCCCCCGTTGTAACGTACTTGTTCTCCAAGTAGACATGCAGACACAGCAATCTTAGGTAACTGTGCTTCTTCCATGTACTGAACAACGCGGTTCAGTATATAGAGGGTGGTTTCTGTGCAGGGTTCTGAATCACCTGATGATCAAAATCACAGGTCAGTAGCAACCTTGCGTGCCATGAATGCCATTAGACCCATCTGGAACAGTAGAATGATTGTTCCTGAAAGGAATAGTAGCAATCCGGCGACTCCAGTGCTATCTTCTAACATTCCCAAACCAACACCAAACATGATGGCAGCGGTTAGGAGCACTGGAATCGACTCGAGGATTGCTGTGAAAGCCGTCTTCCAGCTACCCATGTAACCCAATCCGGACTTTCCAAGGCCATCAGCGATACCCATGCCCATGACTAAAGTAATGACTTGAGTGAATGCGAGAATATTGAACATCACAGCAACTAACATACCAATGATGAAAATTGCACCTTCTCCTGAATCAGCAGCAACAACGAAAATGATTGTGTTCACGATAACGATTAGAATCACTGTGAGAATACTACTCAGCAGGGCTGCGAGACCATACTTTAGGGTGCTGAATCCACGAGTGAAGTCCAATCCACCGCCCGAGGATGCGCCTGAAGTCGCGACCATCACAGTGGCAGCCGGTGCAGCGGCCATTCCCATATCGCTGTGGGGGGAAACGACCATCGGTGCTGCAGCTGCCATCGGCGCTGCTGCTGCCATCGGCTCAGCCGCAGCCATCGGTGCTGCTGGTGCTGCTTGTTGTTCAACTGGAACCCATTCATTTCCGTTCCACATAAAATTTCCATCATCACTGAGTTGCCCAGTCATGTATCGCCCACGTGTAGGGGGCTTATAACTAGTAATCGGTCAAGAATTCACACAGGAAAACTACCATGGATACTTCAAATTCCACAGAATTCCATCATTGATGATAACCTGAATTCCCAGCATTACAGCACCAATCACTGGCCAGATTGTATCCGAAGTGGCCCCTTGTTGATGCGCACCCCATGCGAAGAGACCGAGTAGAATATTCCCCAAACAGACAAGCCACAGATTTCCAATAACAAGCCATTGGGACCAGTTGCCATCCGTACGAATATGCAATGCAGTCAGTTCCAGCCAAAACATCGAAGGGATGGTGACGAGTAAAAATGCGATCATCAACCTAGAATGGCCACCTGAGTCGCCTTCACCCCATGGCCACTGTACCGATTCGACGACTCCTGCGTCCCATCGATAAAGGAAAAACCACCACATGATGAGGAATCCGGTAGCTGAAATGAACATACAGGTAACGTTGAGGGGGCGCCAAGATTCTGGAATTCCGCCCCACAAGTCATTGGGACTATCCATGCGTGACAGACCAAACACATACGATGCAAGAACCAAGGGTCCAGTGATGTAGAGCGCGAGGCGAAGTGCTTCTCGTGTAATTTCCATCAAATCCCTCAGGCCAAAGAACTCCAATCGACTTCTGCTTCTTCGATTTCAATCTCATCGACATCCATCTGAGCCAATTGCAACTTACCGCTCAATTCATCGTTGACTGCATGCCAATAGGAATAGGCCTCTATGACCCAAATACCAGATTCACGAGTCCCATTGCCTGAGCCTTTGACTCCACCGAATGGCAAGTGTGCTTCTGCACCGGTGGTGGAGTTGTTGATTCCAGTCATTCCTGCCTTAATTCCTGTCTTGAATCGATATGCTTCAAGGCGATCGTTGGTGTAAATCGCACTCGACAAGCCGTAGGGTGAAGCATTGGCTAGGTGAAGTGCATGCTCGAAATCCTTGGCCTTGACAACTGTGATGGCCGGGCCAAAAATTTCCTCATGGAAGCACTGCATGTCTTCGGTTACATCCACAAATACATGCGGCCACATGTACACGCCTTCATCAGCGTCACCACGGAACCCTGAAGGCTTGTTTTCATTGGTGATTCGACCCTTTCCAAACAGTTTGGTCGCACCGCTTGATTCACACATATCTACACCCGCGAGGAAATCTTCAGCGTACTTTTCCGAAAGCATTGATCCGTACAGAACGCCTTCATTCCGCAATGAATCACCGATCGACGTACTCTCTACCTTGGCCATCAATTTGGACATGAAGGCATCATAGATTCCTTCGTGAATAATCAAATTCCCAAGACTTGTACAACGCTGACCTGCGGTTCCAAATCCTGCCCAATAAGCACCTTCAACAGCATTATCGAGATTTGCACTGGGCATGATGACCAAGGGATTCTTACCACCCAATTCCAGGCTTGCTGAAACCAGGTTTCGGCCACAAATTTCCCCAATCATCTTGCCAACTGCGGTGCTGCCAGTGAACGAGATTTTGTTGACCATGCCCTTGTCGACTGCATTGACCAAATGCTGGCCTGCGCCACTGCCTTTGCCGTGAACGAGATTAATCACACCGTTTGGCAATCCCGACTCATGCATGATGCGTGCGAGGGCGAAGGAGAGTAAAGGTGAGTCTTGAGGAGATTTCCACACACAGGTGTTTCCACACATGATCGCCGGAATCATCTTCCAAAATGGTACTGCAGAGGGGAAATTGCAGGCGTTGATGATCCCACAAACCCCTAAAGGTCGACGGTAGGTGAACAATTCCTTGTCTGGCAATTCAGAGTTTACCGTTTGCCCGTACAACCGACGACCTTCGGACTGGAAGAAGAGACAAGTGTCAATGGCTTCTTGAATCTCACCACCACATTCCTTCAATGTCTTGCCAATTTCGCGGGCTTGCAAACGAACCAAGTCGTCTTTGTGTTGCATCAGTAGACGACCCATGTTCCCAATGATTTGTCCACGAGTAGGAGCGGGGGTGGCAGCCCAACTTGAGAAGGCCTCCTTGGCGGCGCTTAGCGCATCGTGGACGTCGGATTCGGTTGAAAGTGGGAATTCACCCAAACAATCGTCAAGCCAAGCAGGGTTGATTGACTTGAATGTGGAACCATCACTGGCCGATTTCAGTTCACCGTTGATGATATTGTATCCTCTTACACAGGGGTTGCCATTTGGATTGCTTTGGTCTAGAAATTCCAAACCGGTTGAGAGCACATGCGCCATATCCCGTCGAGTGATGACCCCATCATCAATGCTCGCCTCTCGGCGACAGAATCAAACCATTCAGACCGAATGATTAGGAGAAACTACTTCGTCAAGGCTTTAGGGGTCGGCGTTATCTCCTCGTATTGCTGTCGAGGTGGCACAATGGCTGACGATGAAGAAAAAACACTCTCTCTGCGCGTAGCAAAAGCAATTCCTAGCGACGTAGGTCATGGACGAGCTAGAGTTCCCTTTGACAACGACTTGGGGTTGAAACCGGGTGATGTCATCGAGATTGCTGGTGAACGAAATACAGCGGCTATCGTTTGGAGATGCAGACCCGAGGATGCCAACCTAGGCGTGATTCGAATCGATGGAATCATTCGGAAAAATGCCGGTGTAAGTCTTGGCGATCGAGTTACAATCAAGAAGGTCGAGACGAAGGAATGTGAACGACTTGTACTCAGCCCCGTCATGGCCAAACAGCAGAAGGTCAAGTTCGGATCTGGAATCGAGGGTTTTGCTCGACGTGGTCTCAACAAGCGTCCTGTCGTTGCAGGTGACCGGATTTTTATTCCAGGAATGACCCTTTTCGCTGAGGCTCTACCCTTCGCAATTGTGTCAACAAAACCCAAAGGAATCGTACGTGTCTTGCCCGATACTGAAATTGTCATCAAAGAAGAAATGGTTGAGGAAGAAGAGCAAGGTGAGGTCTCTTCAATCATGTACGAAGATATTGGTGGACTTGGAGATCAATTACTCAAAGTCCGTGAGATGATTGAGTTGCCCCTAAAACATCCAATTCTTTTCAGAAGATTGGGTATCGATCCCCCCAAAGGGGTTCTTTTGCATGGCCCACCCGGAACGGGTAAGACGATGATTGCCAAAGCCGTAGCCAATGAAACAAACGCACATTTTACCAGCATCAATGGTCCTGAAATTATCTCCAAATACTACGGTGAATCCGAGAAACAATTGCGAGAGATTTTCGATGATGCAGCATCCAATGCTCCGGCAGTGATTTTTATCGACGAACTGGATTCAATCGCTCCAAAACGTGAGGATGTTTCGGGCGAAGTTGAGCGTAGAGTTGTTGCACAGCTACTGACCTTGATGGACGGTATGCAGGGTCGGGACAATGTAGTTGTCATTGGGGCCACCAATCGTCCCGATGCCATTGATCAGGCTTTGAGGCGCCCCGGTCGATTCGATCGAGAATTGGAGATTGGTGTTCCCGATAAGAATGGACGACGTGAGATTGTCAACATTCATACACGCGGTATGCCAATTGCAGATGATTTTGACATGGATTGGGTATTGGAAAATTCCTATGGGTTTGTCGGCGCAGACATTTCCAGTCTGTCTCGCGAAGCTGCGATGAAGGCATTGCGACGATACCTGCCAGAAATCGATTTGGATCAAGATGAGATTCCACCCGAGGTACTGGAAAAGATGGAAGTACAGATGGGTGACTTCAAACTCGCTATCCGCGATATTGAGCCCAGTGCTCTAAGAGAAATCTACGTAGAAGTTCCAGAGGTATCTTGGGCGGATGTCGGTGGTTTAGATGAAGTCAAGGAGCGGCTCAAAGAGAGTGTAGAATGGCCACTGACCATGCCCGATCGATTCGAACATTTCGGTATCAAACCACCTCGAGGTATCGTTCTTTTCGGTGCCCCAGGGACTGGAAAAACTCTCATTGCCAAGGCGATTGCCAATGAAGCTAAGGCGAATTTCATCACTGTCAAGGGTCCTGAATTGATTTCAAAATGGGTCGGCGAATCTGAGAAGGCCATTCGTGAAGTCTTCAAGAAAGCGAAGCAGGCGAGCCCGAGTATCATCTTCTTGGATGAATTTGAATCGATCGCAGGTGCACGAACAACAAACTCTGGCGAGGGAAGCGATGTCTCGAACCGAGTCGTCAATCAAATGCTTTCAAGCATGGATGGCGTTGAATCTATGGAGGGTGTCATCGTCATCGCGGCGACCAATCGACCTGAGATGATTGACCCTGCACTACTCCGAAGTGGACGATTCGAACGCGTCATGCACATCCCCCCACCCGATCATACAAGCCTGAAGAAAATCATTCAAATTCATGCGCGTGATATGCCATTGGGTAAGTTCGACTTGGATAGTTTGGCAGACAGAATGCAGAACTTCACTGGTGCCGATGTCGAGGCCGTTTGTCGTGAGGCTGCGTTAATTGCCATGCGTGCTGAAAAGAAATCCGTCTCCAAGAAACACTTCGAGCAAGCAATTGATCGTGTACGACCAACCATCACTCCTGACATGCTTGAATATTATTCAAAGTTGGAAGCGATGTTGACCAGTGGACTTGAGAGTATCCGTCGGAAGTCAGACACCTTGATGGGTATCGAGAGCGTATGAGGTGAGTAAATGCCGGCTGCCTTCTCTGCAGAATTGTCTGGCAGAAGAGTCCTAGACAGCCGTGGAGATTTATTGGGGACCATTGTCGATTTATTCATCGATGATGTCGGAGGAGAAGTCCTAGGACTGTTGTTGGATTTAGATCACGGACTTGATCCAAACTTGCTTCCTTGGCCCGCTTTTGGAGAACATTTGGTGATTCCAACCGAAGAGGTTGCGAGCATCGATGAGGACGTACATCTCAATCGTTAATCGTGATTTTAGCCCGATACAAGGCCACCCATCACCCCCAAACCGTCTTAAGTCTTAGTTCAGCGTCTCGCCGCTGCACATCCTATGGATGTGGGGGGAATGTCAAATGAAAATTGGCTCAGTAGACATCAATGCTGTGCTAAAATCGCGTAAAACGCGACGACTCGGTTTGATGGTTGCCTTCTACGCCGTTTTGGGACTTCTTCTTCTCAGCATCGTCAGCTCGTACTTGGTGACAAGCAACCCCCACCTCTCCGCTTACGATGATGATTGGGATGATTTGTCGGCATTCCGTGCCGATTTGAAAAACATGGGAGTGGATACCACGAGCATGATCTCAAGCCCAGTTCTTTTGGGGGAAATAGAAAACCCCGAAGATACAGTATTCATCGTGACTGGTGTTGAACAAGATACCATTTCATTGCCAAGATTTACCGGTGACGCTGACGTCATTCAATTCAGCGAGTCGGAAGGATATACCACCACTGAGATTGATGCAATCATCGAGTATGTAGCCTCAGGAGGCACCTTGTTGGTCATGGACGACTTTGGTTATTCGGCTGGACTTGCGGACAAATTTGACTTGGGTTACAGTGGACATCAATTGTATGACGAAGAAGCATGGGCTCGTGAATTGGGTTACGAATATGTCTGGATGAATTCATCCAATCCTTACGATTACACCGGTATCGATCGGTCATCAAAGCACCCTTGCTTCGCCGATTCGGATGGGGATGGAGTCATCGATCGCCTTGATCGAATTGCCGGTGCCCCCGATGGTACCGTTCCAACAGTAGCCGAAGCAGGTCTTTGCGCGCACCACTTAGAAACCGATGCTGAAGGGACTCAATTTTGGAACTTCAGTACGAATTACAATGTCTTGTTAAACACGCCTTCAGCATTCGATAAGGACGCTGCAGAGTCAAATTCTGACAATGCCTACGCTTGGGGTCGCTCCAGTCAAGATTCGTATCTTGATACCAATGATGACGGACAAGGTGACGTCGGATTTGAGGGAGGGGGCATCGAAAGTGACGAGGCTGGACCATTCACCATGGCAATCAAGGTCTGTGAAAAGCGCGACTGTGATGAGGAGCCTGGAGTACCAATGGGACGTGCAATCTTTGTCAGCGATGGTTCAACTCTGATGAATGCGATTTACGATTGGGAGAACACGAATGCAGAGGTTTACGGTGAGTTGAATGGAAATCTCATGCCCAACAATGACAACCGTAGGTGGGTTCTCGACATCGTTGCAGAAGCACTGCTAATGCATACGTCTGATGAAAATGGAACTTCAGCAGCAGGGAAGCAGGTCATCTTTGACGAAAGTCGGCATCAGCAAACCAATGCATTGAGTGATACTTACAGTTTGATTTACTACATCCTAGTCTATTTTACCAATGATTGGATGGCCATGCTTTTCCTCTTCTTGGCCCTGTTCATCGCCTTTGAAGCCGTGATTATCAAGAAAGTAGATCCAGAGCCATGGAGGCACGTTTTCAGCATTATCTACTATGGATTTGGAGATGCGAGGCGGTACGGATATTATCAACGTCCAAACAAAGTCAAACAGGTATTATTGTCTAGGGTACGAAATCTGAATTCTCTCACAAGAGATGAATTTGATGCACTGCCAGCCCGAGAGTTGCAGAAAATGATTGGGGATCCAGTGCTCATCAAGTTTGTATTTGAGGATCGGAATTACAGTCTGGAACAACTCGTTGCGGTAGTCAAGCGAGTGAAGATGTGGGGACGCAAGTAAGGAGGTGAGATGAAATGTGGACACGTAAAGCTGCACTGCTTCTGACCTCTGGAATCTCATTGGTCCTAATTGGTATGATGATTGCCAATTTCCAACTAATGATTCTCGGCTTGTTATTCATCGCATTCTTGGCGATCAACTCGTGGGTAGTGGGCCATGGACAACTGGAAGTCGTACGTACATTGTCTGCTGATAATTTGTACAAGGGGGACGACCTTTACGTAGAACTGGCGATTACCAACAGTTCATTTCGACGTACACAACAGCTAGAGATTTTCGACAATGTTCCACATGAGATGAAATTGCGCAGTGGTCTGAATTACATGCGAGTCAATTTGGGGCCCGGCGAAACAACTCGTATCCGCTATGTCTTACGTTGTCCACTCCGTGGCCACTATTCGTTCGGTCCGGTATCGGTTCGCTATCGAAATACATTCAATCTATTCAGTCAAGAGATGTACATCGATCATCGTTCAGGGTTGATTGTCTTCCCTCAAGTTCGCGAAATTGAAGAAGCAATGATTCGAAGTCGGACTCCCAAGATGTACACGGGTGCCATGACATTGCGTACACCCGGTCCTGGTTCAGAATTCTATTCACTGCGTGAATATGTTCCTGGAGACCCGTTCAAGATTATCAATTGGAAGGCTTTTGCCCGAACGGGAGTGATGATGGTCAACGAAAAATGCCGTGACGCAGTCACAGATGTGTTCATTTTACTGGATTCCAGAGACATCAGTCGGATTGGAACCGTACTGAAGAATCCACTTGAAATGGGAACGGTTGCCGCTGCGAGTTTGGCATCTTACTTCATCAAACGAAGGGATTCTGTGGCTTTAGCCGTGTATGATGATTCGTTGTCTTACCTACCCGCTGATGGAGGTGACAAGCAGTATTTCAAGGTCCTATCCAGCCTTGCCGGTGTGGCACCAAAAGGCGACATGCCACTACAGGCTGTGACCAATTCTCTGGCACCAAGATTTAGTCGTGGAAGTCCTGTATTCGTGATTTCAAGTCTCGAGGGGGATGGTACCGTACCTCATGCGATTCGGGATTTGGCCGGACGTGGTCACGAAGTTGTCATTCTGAGTCCATCAAGCATCGATTACGAACGACTTGTCAGTCGGATTCCTCGAATGTCCTATGAAGTCATGAAACTCGAACGGCAAAATCGACTTTCTGCAGTCGCCGGTTATGGTGCTCGAGTGATTGATTGGATGCCAGATGTTGAACTAAGCCAAGCATTGTTGCAGGTGAAGATGTAAGGAGGTGAGATAATGGCTGACGATGTTGCACAACAGGAGGAAGGAATCACCAGCCTTCACCTACGTATCCTGCGAAAAGAGTGGCGAGTTGTATGTCTGCAGCTTGTAGCCTCTCTCGCTCTGATTTGGTTATTCCTTACCATGACTCGAGTCTTTGGTCACTGTCATCCCGATTATGTTGCAAGTGGCTCTTGGTGTCCGGCTCTGGACCATACCTTGACGTTAGATGAAATTGAAGCCACGCTAACCGAAGGTGGGGGAATGGACGAATTGCCTCTTCCAAACTGGATCACCGGACAGGGCAATCAAGGTGATGGGCGATACTACGTTCCAATTCTACTCAGTATCGCCATCGCAGGAGCCTGGGTTGCGCTTAATTTCCAACCTCCGGCTCGTCGGCGAAAAATCACACTGGGTTTGCTCGGAACCATGATTCTATTCTTGGCAGGGATGTTCCTGCTGACTTGGACGTTCGGGATGATTGTCAACTTTGACTTGTATCTTCCATTCGGAAATGCAGACGATTCGATGAATCATGCGAACCATCTCGTGTGGCCATTGTCAGTTTACATACAGTTACTGATTTTGCTCCTGTTCCTCGCACCTGTATTGTTCGGTTTGATGGGAATTTGGGGACTTTCAAAGCGAATGATCAACTGGTCAATGGCTTACATGCTCATCTTTTTGGGAATATATGCCCTACTATCCTATGAGGGTGTGGTTAGCCAACTGTCTAGCGCTTCAAATCCCAATGCCCCTGGGCTCAACCCCTTGCCTACACAAATCGGTGAAGCGGATACACTTGGAGGTTTAATTTCGGGACAGGTATGGGACTTGTTGTTGGTTGCAATCCTGCTAATGATTTTCTCCGAAACCGCACATGCGACCATTCGATTCCTAGAATATGCGTTTAGATTACCCGAATCATGCAAGAAGGATCCCGAATATGTCAGACAATTCCAAAGTATTCTGAACACTCACATGCAGCACACTGTTGTGGTCATCTTCGCAGTCATGTTTGTCACCATGCTGGCCCTGAAGTTTGACGACTTAATCATCGATGTCGTGGGTTGGACTGGATCTGGACAATGGAGTGGACAAGTGAAGGAATCGCTTGAACTCCGTTTGACATACGGGAAAGTAATCTCAGCTATGCTATTCCTGACATTCGTGGCAGGATTACGATATGTTGTGCCTTGGCAGAGAGTCTCAGGATTGATTGAATCTGCCCTCAACAGAGGCAAAACAAACCCGTGATTACTTGGCCGCACGTTTATGCAAGGCTTGGATCACTCGCGAAATCGATTCTGCACCAAACATTGCAATCAAGGGCAATCCGCACAGAGACATCGGCCAAAGTATGAACGAATCCCAACCGGAATCATTCCACATCCATTGACCAGCGAAAATTGCAACGATGATGGTGAGAATGAAACTCAACTTTTCGAGGTACCATGGGAAATATTGACCGTGGGATTCGACTCGATTGAGTAGGGTTGAACTCGAATCAGGCTCAGGCATGAACCCACCTACATATCCAAATCTGAAAGTTCGCGTTCAAGGTCATCCAGTGCATCTCTACGCACCGGATCGGCCGGAGGCGCAATGCCATTTTCGGTACCATCTCGATTCAGTGCAGCAGAGTCTACCTCGGATAGAGCCACATCGATGCTTGCCATCAATGCAGCCTCATCTGCATCACCAGCCACATCTGCGGGGGTTAATCCTGCAGAAATTCGTGCCGATATATCGACACCATCGGTTTCAGATGCTGGCTCAATGGGTTGCCATGTTGAATTAGAGGCGGGGGCTGAACTGGCTTCGGGTGTCGGTGCCGCAGCGGGCGCACTCGGTGCGATAACCTCTGTAGATACGGTGGTGGTATCTCCGACTTCTTCCACTGGATTCATGTGACGAATTGCTTCTGTGTTGATCTCAGGACGTTCATGTCGAGCCAATCCGTCTATTTCGAAGGGGAGACTCCCTGAACGCTGGAATGACCAAAGCGCCCCAGTTGGGTCTTCACCGGTCAGCCCCGCAACATCAAGACGGCGCAGAAGAGATTCCAGAACTTCGACTGTCTCCGCCAATCCGACAGCATCTCCAGCCGTTCTCCGATCAGCATCAAGATAGATTTCGTCAAGAGAACGCTGAATCAGTCTGCGAGCCTCTACAGAAATGTAGGGCAGGGCTTCGGGCATGTGACTAAATCGTTCGAGTGGCTTGATATCTTCTGATGGCAATCCCAAATCAACGAGCCCCCGAAGGACCTCTTGCAGTTGTGCCAACATTGTCACTGAACGCTCATATTCATCGAGTAGGCCTTCCAAATCGATCACTACATGCTGTACTGTTTCAGCTAACTGATGTTCCAATCGTGATTGAACCGACCAGCGAGTGAGTCCGCGAACTGTAGATGCTGTTTCTGGAGCTTGTCGCTCAAGCAATTCCATTACTTCAAGTGAAAGCAGGTGACGTGGAGTCTTCGCAACCTCGTCGACACTGTGTTGGATGATTGAAAGTGCTCGCTCAACAGCTCGATCGAGTAGAACGATACTGTACCCCCGACTTCGGGCATTTGCCATTCGATCGAGAACGGGTTCCAAACTCGATAGGCCTCTTTCATCACCGAGCAGGGCTTGAGCCAACGGTTCTTCAGCCAATCTTGCTCGAATACGATCAGCCTCCTGTAAATCAAGTAAAGCCATTTCATGCGCTTCTTGAATATCCTCAGCCTGTTCCAAAAGCATCCTTAATTCCGTCTCTGATTGGGCTTTTCTTGCATCCAAATCACCCAATTCACGCAACAATAGACGGCGTTCTTCCATCATTTCTCGCAACTCTGACTGCATGATGGTTGACTTGCGTTCAGAATCTAAGATTCGTCCTCTCTCTTCTTCCATCAAACGTCGATGAGCATGCCCCTCAGCATCTAAATCCGCCAATTCTGCTCGTTGATTTTCGATTCTGCGTTCAATTTCATCCAATTCACCCTGACCGGTACGATGGCGATCACGTTGTGCGTTGACTTGCTCAGTGAGTACTCGCTGGAGGCGCTCATCATGGTCAATTGCTTTGCGAACTTCATCCAGTCGGGTTTCCGCTGAACTTAGTTCAGACTTAACGGTCGCTTCCTGCGTCGACAGATCTCGTAAATCTCCCAAAAGTGCTTCTCGCGAATCGAATTCACCCAATGCATTGGCCAGTTCCTCTGCTCGCTTTTCGACCATATGCTCAAGTTCAGATACCCTTTTTGTGAGACGGTTAGAAAGTGAGGACGCTTCATCCACAGTTGATTCTGCCGTGCGAACTTTGTTGGCCATATCATCGATTTCTCGGTGCAATTCGCTGCGCTCATCTCTAGCTTCACTGAGTGAGGCTTCCAAGTCATGCATTTGCTCACGAGCATCGTCTCTAGCAGCTCGTGCATCCTCAAGTTCGCGTTCCAATCGACCCTTCTCGCGCTCAAGAGAAATCTGTGTATGCTCAAGTTGTTCCATTCTCTTCTTCAGTTCACCACTCGCGGGGGTGAGAACTTTTGAATTATTGGAAACAGGCATGAGTTTAGCGGTCGGTGAACCAGTTTCCAACATCTTCCATGCTGAACGGCCTGATTCCATGGCTTCAAGCCCCAAATCAAAGCCAAACAAGGCATCCAGCCGACTCGCAATGAGTTTCTTTCTGTCGTCTGAACGAGTTCGACAATTCGAAATCGTGTCAGTCAAATGTGCCAATGAGAAATCTTCGACGGTTGATCCGGTCAGACCGAGTCGAGCACGTCTTTCCAAACGATTGGTGAGTAATCTTCGAGAGGATGTTGTCATCGCATGAATGGCGTCGGCCAAGGATGAATTTTCAGATTCGCGAACCCCGCTGGGGACACCGTTGACGAGAATGATGTAAACAGGCTCATCACTCTCAGATACAGACATTACGTAACCAGTCAGTTGGTTTTCATGGGCTGCCCGTAGATGAGATATCAGTTGGTCGACACCAGATTTCGATTCTTTTGTCACAAAACCTTCGGGCAGTTCATCAAATGCAGTCACTTGATCATCGATGGTGCCAACCAGACTTGCAGCATTTGCAAGAGCGGCGTGTGCATCTGAGCCGTGTTTACACCAAATGGCGACCGAGGCTTGTCCCGCTTCGGTGAGCATGAGTTGGCCCCCCTCTAAGCGAAGATTGGCAGAAAGTGATTCCACTTGCTCGAATTTTGAAGCGATACCTCGAAGATGTTCTTGACCCAACTTAGCCAAATCATCAGGTGTTGAAGGTAGTGTACCACTTGAATGGATGACTACCCCGTCTTCAAACGCTAAAGCACCCATTACCTCATCAGATTCTGTGAGGCGGTCAACCAGCAATGCGAGGTCAACTGTATCGATGGGGAGCGCAGCCGCACCTTGAGCGAGTAAAGCAGCCACGTCGGAAGGGTCTGAAAATGCTTCAGGGATTCTTCGGGCAATTTCGGTAAACTGGCTTACTGTCCAGGTAGCCCCTCTTGCACTCAATTCGTGTGCGTCGGATAACTCCAATAGACGAGTGCGTCCACCTTCGCCGGTCACGAAGGTCTGTTTTGTATCCGATTCTGCTAGCCATCCAACCACACGTCCACCGTAGACCAAACGATGGGCACATGCGGTTTTTGCGCGTGGTTTGTAGTGAGAAATGACACCGGTCTCAAACGGCATCTGATCTTGCCCTACACTCAAATCAGCTTCAGTATCTACAGCATTTCCTGGTGGTAGATTGAACATAATTACACCTCAATTAAATCTTCAATGATTGGCCTCAATGACCGTGCTTCATGACTCAGGCGACCGACGGGGAGGACATCACTAGTCAGCCAAAGACTGGAGCCGCCTCGAATCGTGGCTACTACTGTTGTCAAGTTACCCTCAAACCACATCTCTTCAACCGTACCGAATTTCAAATCGGAAGCCATCTTCATGGCTTGGTGGAAGAGGGTGATATTACCGTCTCCATAGCCACCTACAATTTCCCCTTCTCTGGACAAAAGGCAGGCTTTGACACCATCGATGTTTGAGAGCAAACGTGTCAACATAGTCGTCCTCAAAAATCACTCAGGTTCAATACGACTTCAAGAACTTGCCCCATGCCGGCCCCTTAGGGGGCCGTTTGGACAGTAAATTTGATTCGCCAACTGAAAAATCAGTATTTTGACGATATTTACGGTCTTTGTCAGCGCTTTTAGAATCCTGTTTTCAGTGATATGGACAGAAAACGTCTGGAGTAAATTTCAATTGGAAAATCGAATTATCAATTGGAATTTTTTATTTGTTGAAACGGTTGGATTGAAGAGAGGCACCCCATGGGAGTAACGTGGCAGGCTCACTGGATGTACAGTCTTGCAGTCGGTGTAGCCACCCTGCTGTAATTCATCAGATATACAGTGGCCAACATTTGTGCCAATCTCATCTTGCAAAGTCCATCCGAAAACGTGTATCGAAGACGTTGAGAAATCAACTGGATTTACCCTCCGATGCTCGAGATGAAGATGGGAAGCCTGCCGTCATCCTAGTCTGCATTTCTGGGGGCAAGGACTCAGCTGTTTTGCTGGACATGCTGGTCAAAATTGTCGGCGCAAGACGTGATGTCGAATTGGTATGTGGTTGTGTCGACGAGGGTATTGACGGGTACCGCTCCCCCTCGATCGATTGTGCGAGGGAGTTGGCCGAATCATATCAATTGCGATTTGAGACCATCTCGTATCCCGAATTGGGATTCGAGCGTATGGATGCAGTGGTAAAGTCAATGCCCTTGATGGCTGAAAACCACAAAGCTGCAAGAGGAATGAAACCTTGTTCTTATTGTGGCGTTTTTCGGCGACAGGGGTTGAATGCATTGGCTGAGCGTGTCGGCGCCCGATGGATGGCGCTGGGACACAACCTCGATGACACTGCTCAATCAGTACTGATGAATCTAGGAAAAGGAGAAATGGAGAGAATCATCCGCTTGGCCCCACATACTTCGGTCCCTATTGAAGGACTACCTCCACGAATTGTTCCCTTACGATGGATTCCTGAAAGGGAGATTCATGCTTATGCCATTGGCGCAAATTTGCCAATTCATCATGATGATTGCCCACACTCGCCCGGTGCACTGCGCCAAAAGCACCGAGCATACCTCGCTGAGATGGAGGCAGCTAACCCAGGTACAATGCATGGATTGGTTCACTCGATGGATGCCATTCGTGATCTGTGGGCATCAAGCGAAAACCCACCACCATCATGGAAGGCTGGGCAAGCAACGGAGTGTGAACAATGTGGGTCACCCTCGAGTCAACCCATATGTCAAGCGTGTATCTTTCAGCAGTGGTTGGCTGAAGTCTAATCAGATCAAATTGTTGATCAATTCTTTCATATTTTGCGACCGGCCACAATATCTGCAACGCAATTCCAGTGGATCAGTCTTTACGACGTTAAGGCGATGATCTAATGGCTCACGAGAATTGTTGGTAATACAATTCGAATATGTGCATCTTGCCACATTCAGCAATTCTTTTCCTATTGTTACTTCGCGCTTTTCAGCAACTGCGTAGGAGCGGATGATTGCAACACTTGCCTTTGGTGCGATTAGAGCCAATCGATCCAACTCATCTTGTGTCAATTCGCGATCTTCAACCTTGATGATGTCCTTTCTACCGTGTTTGGAGGAGGGTACATTCATCACCAAACTGATTGGTGATGCCCGATCATCAGAGATGCCAAGCATCCGCAATACTGAGAGAGCGGAACCTGCTGGAATGTGGTCGATGACAGTACCGTTATTGATCGCAGTTACACGACGCATTTCACTAGTGGACATCAGGCAGCACCTCCTGGAATATCAACACCCAGTAATTTGCACATGAGAGCCATTCGGGCTACGACCCCATTGAAAGCTTGTTCAAAGTATCGAGCATGTCGAGTTGCATCTACGTCAGGAGAGATTTCATCGACTCGTGGTAATGGGTGCATGACAATCATTTCCCCTTTGGCTGCAGTCAAATCAGCGGCAGTGAGCTTGTAGATCCCCGCTACCTTTGCGTATTCATCATCATCTGGGAATCGCTCCTTCTGAATTCGCGTCATGTAGATGACGTCTACATCGGGGATGGCGCTGTACAAATCATCCGTTTCGGTGATTTTTGAACCAGATTCCGTCAAATCCGACACAATCTCAGTTGGCATTGAGAGTTGATTTGGCGAAATGAAAATCAATTCACAATCGAATCTGGCCAAAGCATGAGATAGACTGTGTACGGTTCGACCATAGCGCAAATCACCGACCAAAGCAACGGTTAGTCCATCCAATCGCCCATGAGCTTGTCGAATCGTGAACAAATCAAGTAAGGTCTGTGTGGGGTGATGGCCGGCCCCATCGCCACCATTCATGATTGGGATGTAACAGGCATCTGCGGCATACTGTGCGGCTCCTTGACGCGGATGACGAAGGGCTGCAATGTCGCAATATCCGTCGACCATTCGCATGGTATCATACAGAGTCTCGCCCTTGACTGCAGATGAGGATTTGACGTCTCCAAGGTTGACAACATCCCCTCCTAAACGCTTCATTGCGGTCTCAAACGACATGCGAGTACGTGTACTCGGTTCAAAGAACATGTTCGCCAAAAGTTTGCCCTGAAGCAGTGGGAGAAACTCTTCGCCATGGGCTACGGGAAGTAGCCGTTCAGCATCGTCTAGAAGAGAAACAATCTCTTCATTTGTCATATCATCCATGGTAATGAGGTCGCCGTCCATCCTGTCCGCCGGCACCCCCTTGACAGACCCACGAACTTATTCATTGGGGTCGTCAAACATGTCGATTCCATAGGAATCGGAAGCCGAGGGCTTGAAGGGGGAATGGTGTGTCCGCGGACTGATGATTATCAGTCGGACTCCGGTTCGCGTCTCGTTTTGCGGAGGTGGAACGGATCTTCCTGCCTATTACACGGAGAGCGAAAAAGGGGGCCTGGTCACTTCTATGGCACTGGCCAGGCACATCCACGTTACAGTCAACAAGCGCTTTGATAACAGCGTTAGAGTCAGCTATTCAAAAACTGAAATTGTTGATGATTTTGAGATGTTGGAACATGAATTGGTTCGGGAAGCCATGCGAATGACCGGAGTAACGCACAGTGTCGAGATTACGACCATTGCAGACATCCCATCTCGCGGCACCGGTTTGGGCTCCTCCTCGGCATTGACGGTCGGATTGTTGAATGCGTTGCACACTTTCGCTGGACGGGACCCTGACGCCGCACAATTGGCCGATGAAGCCTGCCGGATTGAGATTGATTTGCTCGGACAGCCCATTGGTAGACAAGACCAGTATGCCTCGGCATTTGGAGGTTCCAATCAAATCGCATTCATGCCTGACGATACTGTTGTCGTTACGCCAATCGAAATTGATGCAAAGGATCTGGCGTCAAATTATTTCTTGGTTTACACAGGAATTACACGAAAGGCCAGTGATATTCTGGCAAAGCAATCCGCTTCGTCCGACAAAAAACGCGCAGATCTAGATGTTCTCCGGCAGCAGGCAGTTGAGGTTCGGATCGCATTGGAATCTGGAAATCACAACACTGTAGGGATGTTGTTGGATGCATCATGGCAAATAAAGCGGACTCTAGTGGATGGAATTTCCGGCGATACATTGGATGATTTGTATTCGACAGTCATGGAGTTGGGCACTTCTGGTGGGAAATTACTGGGTGCTGGAGGAGGAGGATTTTTCTTGTTCCAAGGGACACCTGAAATCCAATCAAAATTGGAGGGAGCATACAAGGTCATCGCGCTTGAAATGGATATGGACGGGTCAACCATCATTTTCGATGATGGTTCGCGTGTTTGAGGTGGTTACATGCGTCCGGCGATTACCATTGTCGCCTTGCTTCTGTTTGCATCCTTGCCAATCATTGATGCGGAGTCCGAAACCATTCACCTTTGGAGCGAAGAACCACCGGGAAGCGTCCTGTTGTGGGACGATTCAGGCAACCTTACCAATATCGACCCAGAACTACCGATTGACATTCATCTCCCCAGTGGAAATTGGACCTTGGTTCGACTTGTAGATGGAATTCCGCAGAACAATCCGTTGACATTCAATCAGGATACCAACGCATCGAATTTCCTGAGTGAAGTGATTGAAGAGCCACGAAGCATTGCGGGAGATGCGCACCTTGATCTGCGGGGAACCATTGAACAAGCGGCGGAATTGAATGCAACTTGGTCATCAACAATTGCCATTCCAAACACGCTCGGCCACCCTGATTTGCCCGATTCACATTTGGGGATTGAACATCAAATTGAAAGTATGTTTTCGGGAGATGTTTCGCTGTTTGATGAGTGGATTGCCAATCATACCGAAATTGGATGCTGTGCGTATGACAAAGTCGACTTGATTGGATCACCGACCATCACATCCCAAGTTGGCAACGAAACTTGGGGCTGGAGTATCGAGGCAAACCTCTCTGGGCAAGCGGACAGTCGCTCAACTCGATTGCTCTGGGTTCCAATCACGGGCAATTTATCCGATCGTACTGATTTGCGCATTACACTGCCTGCCCCAAATGAAATTCGATATTCGCCACAGAGTGAACATATCTCAGGGATGCCTGACGACTTTGTGATTCATCGTGGTACCATCGGTGTCACCGGCAATGTCACCATTGCTTTGGGAACAAACATGGCTCCGACCGCATCGTGGTTTGCCGAAGATCGAGAACTCCCATGGTTGCCATATGCTCAACCGACAACCATCGAATCTAGTTGTGCGGACACGTCAATTGTATCTCCACAAAGTCGGTTTATTCTTCAATCCGAGAATACGACACTCGTCGATCAAAATGCTTCCAACATTACCATTGATCCAATGTTTTTCAATCTCGAGTACAGCACTTGGATTAATCTGACACTGGAATGTACAGACCCACAGGGTTTGATGGCCAACTTTAGCCAAGAATTGTACATTGACGGAGTCCAGCCGACTCGAAATTTGCAAATGGAGTACATGCACAATGATGATTCCGAACCCGTAATCGTCGATGTTGGTCAACAGACCATTTCGATTCCTTCCGGTGCAGTCCTGTCAGGGGCGACACAAGCGGGGGACGATTCTGCACCTCCAGTAGACATTCGATGGACATCCAACAAGAGCAATGGTTGGATTCAATTGGGAATCGGCAACCATGCTTGGAATGATATGTTTGTTCAAGGCCCACACATCAATGGACAGCATCTAACCATTGAAGATCGACACCAAGCGAAACCACTCACAGTGTATTACCTTGAACTGGAATTATCCGATGCAGCTGGAAACTCAGCTACACAATCATGGGAAGTCATGGTCACCGATCGAACCAGTCCAAACCCACGCCCTGCATTGTCCGTTGATGGAAATCACTACGGTGATTTGAATTTGCCAATCGAAGGTGGGTCTCAGATTGAGGTAAGCTTAGAGGAATCATGGGATGACATTGATGCCATTGAACAACTGACTTGGTCGGTTGAACTCAACAATGAGCCACTGGATGTCGGACAATCTTGGGTTGATGTTGAATCTTTCACATTGCCAGCCCTCCCGGCTGGACGGCATGCATTGGTAGTGAATGCAACCGATTCTTCGGGCAATACGGGTACGCATTCGATGCTATTCGTTGTCGAGCCCCCCTTCGGTGGATTTTTCGAAATTACTGAGGTTGTAAAATTGGGCACTGGCGGTCCTGGTGAACCTGGAGCCTTGGATATCACCTTGGAAAATGCAGGTCAAGGAGAGACCATTTTCCGCCTTTGTTACCTTGAAGAATGCACATCGGAATTCATTGCTGTTCAGGCGACTCCAGATGGACCTGGCAACATGACACATCGATTATCGGTCTCTGAATGGGCAGCCGGTGAGGTCATTGTTCGGATTGAGTTTA
>TARA_B100001121_G_scaffold292798_1_pt1 | contig 29389 bp, 30 predicted proteins | sample TARA_B100001121 | Tara Oceans TARA_B100001121 (sample SAMEA2622817) | marine metagenome | biome: marine biome (ENVO:00000447); feature: surface water layer (ENVO:00002042); material: "saline water (ENVO:00002010), including plankton (ENVO:xxxxxxxx)" | depth 5 m
GGGCACGCCCGCCAAGGTGATCCGCGAACTGTCCGACCAGGAGATCGGCTGGAAGAGCCGGGGCACCGACGTCTACCACCATCTGGCCGCCCGCCATCTGGCGACCGGACAGGAAGTCGAGCCGCTGACCGAGGTCGAACCGGATCGCGCCCGCGTGCCGGACGTGCTGTACGAGACCAAGAAGACCAACAAGGGCTGATCAGCCGGTCTCCGGCGACACCAGTTCCACGCACCATCGGGGTGCGATCATGGTGTGGTGGCCGAGTCGCACCGCCGTGCCGCGCCGGCCGCCCAGCGGCTGCATGGCCTGCCACGGGATGCTGGCGGAGGCTGCTCCCAGCCAACGGGCCAGCGTCGCCGGCCGGAGATGCAGGAAGTCCTTGTCCGCGGCCACGTGGACCGACCAGCCGAGATTGATCAGTCCCAGCGAGAAGCTCTGGAAGTTACGCCGGATCGCATCCGGGGCCGGATCCCGCGGTGGCCACGTCCGCATGGTCGAGTTCCAGGTGAGATGCATGCACGCGGCGCCGATGCCGAGCGATCCCAGCGTGCTCACCACGATCAGCAGCACGAGGGCGATCGGACTGTCCGTCTTGAGCACCCAGACCAGCAGCACGGGAAAGGCGACGATCTGCAGCAGAATGCAGACGACCACGAAGGGTTTCATCGGTTCGGACTTTCCAGCAGTGCGGCGCGGGCCGCTTCCCCGAGGAGTTCGCTGCGGGTGGGGTGGGCCGGCACCACGGCGGCGAGATCCTCGAGCGTCGCGCCGAGTTCGATCGCGAGCACCGCGGTCTCGATCAGTTCGCAGGCATCCGCGCCGCAGAGCCCGGCCCCGAGTACGAGTCCCGTGTCCCGTTCCCAGTGCAGCATGGTGATGCCGGTGGCGGCATCCATGCCCACGGCCCGACCGGAATGGCCCCAAGGGATCGAGGTGACGCACGTGTCGTCACCCGGCTGGAGATCGCCGCACCAGGCGACGTTGGGATCGGTGAAGACCAGTTGCGGGATCGCCGCAGGCTCGTAGGCGCTGGGTTGACCGCAGATCGCCTCGGCGGCGACGCGGCCCTGGGTCAGCGCGGCGCCGGCCAGCAGGCATTCGCCGGTCACATCCCCCACGGCGAAGACCCGGGGTTCGCTGGTCCGCTGTTCGTGGTCGACCACGATCCAGCCGCCGTCGCTGGTTTCGATGCCGACCCTGGCCAGTTGCAGGGAGCCGGACGCGGCGCATCGAGCCCGCGCATCCACGACCAGTCCGTCATGCTTCGTTTCGGAAGAGTCCTCGTCCAGCACGATGCCCGACTGCTTCATGCTCCGCAGCAGCGGCTTGAGCAGGGGACGGGGCAGTTCGGGAAGCGGACCGCCCGCACCGGTCGCCAGCGTCACCTCGGCGCCCTCGGCACGAAGCAGGGCGGCGGCCTCGAGGGCGAGGTATCCGGTCCCGAGGACCACGGCGGACGCGGGGATCGAGTCCAGCGTGGCCAGCGCATCGGGAGCGATCGCCTCGCCTTCGGTCACGGCGGTGGAGCCGGTCGCGATGATCGCCCGCTTGAAGCGCACGCGGGAGACGGATTCGCCCGTGATCTGGACGTTGCGGTTGTCCTCGAAGTGTGCGGTTCCGCCGATGACCTCGACCCCGAGCGACTTGGCCTGGGCGGCGAGACCACCGGCCAGGGTGGAGACCGCCCGCGTTCCGCGGTCGCCCGGTTCCTGTCCGCGTTCCGCGCGGTGGAGTCTGGTCTTGGTGGGGATGCATCCGTCGTGCAGACAGGTGCCGCCGAGTGCGGGGCGACTGTCGACGAGCAGGACCTGTCGTCCCAGCTGCGCGGCCCGGAAGGCGGCCGCGTAGCCGCCGGGCCCGCCGCCGATGACGAGTACGTCCGTGTCCTGGGTGAATTCGCCGACGACCATGGGTGCAAGTGTAGTCGAGAGCGCCCGGATGACACGAGGCCCGCCGGGGGGCGGGCCTCGTGCATGGATCGATTCGAGCGGGGCTCAGATCTTGTCCTGGGCCTCTTCGTATTCCTTGAGGGCCGGCTGCAACTGCTTCGCCATGTCCTCGTCGGCGAGTTCGATCGCCTTCTTCTGGGTTTCGATGGCCTTCTGGACATCGCCCTTGACGAACCAGCACCGGGCCACGGTATCGAGCACCATGGGATCGGAGTTGTCGGTGAGTTCGTCGGCCCGCTGGGCGATGCGGAGTGCGAAATCCTTGCCCTGGTCGTCGAGCTTGTCGCTGATCACCATCATCCAGCTCAGCGAGTTGAGCATCATCTGGTCGTCCCAGTTGGCCTTGGCGACCTGGTCGCCGAACTTCACGGCCGACGCGATGGACATGTGATCGATCAGGTACTCGTACTTGATCATCTTCATGTTGACGTTGTCGGGCATCTTCTCGATGAGTCCGTTCAGCCCCTTCATGGCCTCCAGCCGCTCCTCGGCGGTGTCCGCGGACCGCAGCATGGTCATGACGCGGTTGATCTCCTGCTGCTGGCGGGCCCGCTCGGCCTCGGCCGCGGCGAAGGCATCCCGGTCCCAGGATCCGTCGACGATCTTCTCGAGCGGGTCGTCCATGGTCGCGGGATGGCCGATCCATTCGACGGTGCCGTCCTTGCCGACGATGAACGCGGACGGAATGCCGTTGCGTCCGGCGGCCATCATCCACGACTCGCTCATCGATCGCTCGTCGTCGACCGCGATGGTGTAGTCCATCTTGTCACCCTGCTGATCCACGAAGCCGGTGACGGTGGCCACCCGGTCCTCCTGGGTCGGCTCGCGCTGCCAGATCGCGGTGCCCACGATGGTGACGCCCTTGTCCTTGTAATTCTTCTGGAGTTCGGTCAGGTGGGGGATGCCGCGGATGCAGGGGCCGCACCAGGTGGCCCAGAACTCCATCACGTAGACCTGGCCGTCGGCGAAGGAGGTGACCGGTTCGCCCTTGACCCAGGTTCCCACCTTGATGGGGGGCGCCTTGTCGCCGACGGTCAGGGGCTTGGCCGCTTCGGCCGACTCCTGTGCGGCCGCGAGGGGCAGGACGGGGATGAGCGGCGTGGTCTGGGCGGTCGCCGGAGCGATGCAGGCGGCGGCCAGAATCGTGGACAGCAGATGCTTGTGCATTGGGGGATTCTCCTTCCCGTGGGGGTCGACCATGCACGGTAGCGGATTTCTCTTCGCACTGCTGTGGAGGCCGAAACTCCCTCCATCCTCGACGAGTGGGAGCGATTCTGAGACCGGGTTCAGACCATGAAACGCATCGGGTTCTGCAGGTCCTCGATGAGGTGCCCGATGAACGGGATCTCGCGTCCGCCGTCGACCAGACGGTGATCCATCGAATGGCTCAGGGGGAGGATCAGTCGCGGCACGATCTCGTCGTCCACGACCCACGGCATCTTGCGGGCGCGGCCGAGGGCGAGGCAGCCGACCTGGCCGGGCTGGATGATGGGTGTCGAGTACCGGGTCGGTCCCATCGCGCCGGCGTTGGAAATGGTGTACGTGCCGCCGCGGGTGTCGTTGACGCCGAAGCTCGCGCTGCGGGCGTTGCTGGCGATGATCTCCAGCGCATCGGCGATCTGCCCGACGGTCATGCGGTCGGCGTCGCGGATCACCGGTGCGACCAGACCGCGTTCGGTCTCCACACCGATGCCGATGTTCACGTAGCGCCGGTAGATCACGTCGCCGGTCTGCTCGTCGAGGGTGGCGTTGAGAATCGGCACCGCATCGAGTGCACGACAGACCGCGCGGACCACGAAGGCCAGCACGGTCAGCCGCCGGTCCGGATGATCGGGGTCGTTGAACTCCTTACGCATCCGCTCGAGTTCGCTGATGTCCGCGTCGTTGCAGTCGGTGACGTGGGGAATGGTCATCCACGCCGTGCTCATCACGTTCGAGATCGTCTTGCGGGCCTGTGACAGCGGCTGACGGACGATCGGTCCGTAGTCGTCGCTGTCCTCGATACCGTCGATCGCCAGGGGGGACCCCGTCGGGACGCGGGGGGCCAGCGGGGCCACGGGGGTGGCGTCCACGACCGGCGCCGGCGTGGGAGCGGGGGCCGCGGTCGGGGCCGACATCGGTGCCGCGGGTGCGACCGGGGCATCGCCGCCGGTCGATGCCGCCTCGACGTCGGCCCGTGTCACCCGTCCTCCGGGGCCCGAGCCGTGGATCGTCGAAAGATCGAGGCCGCGTTCACGCGCGAGTCGGCGCACGGACGGTGATGCGGGCGTGCGTCGCCCGTTCGATCGGGAAGGTGCCGCGGCGCGGGCAGGGGCTGGCGTCGCGGCCGCCGCCGGTGCGGCGGGTGCGGGCGTAGCCGAAGCCTCTGCGGGCGTGCCGGTCTCGAAGGTGTACATGACGTCGCCGACGTGCACGAGCTGCTGTTCGTCGACATGGCAGCACGTGACGGTGCCGGTGACGGGCGAAGGAATCTCCACCGCCGCCTTGTCCGTCTCCACCTCCATCAGCGGCGCATCCTCCTGGATGGTCTCTCCCTGACGTACGTGCAGCTTGACCACCTGGCCCTCGTGGACGCCCTCACCGAGATCGGGAAGTTTGAACTCGACGGCCATGGCGGTGCTCATTCCCAGGCGACGGTCTCCTGCACGGCGGCGATCACGTCGTCGGCGTCGGGCAGGAAGTGCTTCTCGACCTGGAAGTAGGGGAAGGGGAGATCGGGGCAGGTGATGCGCCGGATTGGCGCGCACAGGTATTCAAACGCGTGCTCGTTGATGCGGGCGATGACCTCGGCCGCGATGCCGCAGGTCTGGTGCCCTTCGTGCACGATGACGCAGCGTCCGGTCTTGGCGACCGACTCGGCGATCGTCTCGGTGTCCATCGGCGACACCGTCAGCAGATCGATCAGCTCGACGTCCACACCGTGGATGTCGACCAGATCGTCGACGGCTTCGGTGCAGACCCGCATCATGGCGCCGTAGGAGATCACCGTGATGTCTCCGCCGGGACGAACGACCTGGGCCTTGCCCAGCGGCATGGTCTCGTACTCGTCCGGGACCTCCTCACGGAAGGCCCGGTAGACGGCCTTGGGTTCGTAGAACACCACCGGATCCGGATCCTCGATCGAGGCGGCCAGCAGGGCGCGGGCGTTGCGGGGACCCGAGGGGATCACCACCTTCAGGCCGGGGGTGTGGGCCCAGTAGGCCTCGCGTGATTCGCTGTGGTGTTCGACGGCGCGGATGCCGCCCCCGAACGGGGCCCGCATCACCATCTTGATCGGGAAGCGTCCCAGGGTGCGGTTCCGCATGCGGGCCATGTTCTGTTCGATCTGATCGAAGGCCTGCATCGTGAAGCCTGAGAACTGGATCTCGGTGACCGGCTTGAGGCCGTTGATGGCCATGCCGACCGCGGTGCCGATGATGCCGCACTCGGCCAGCGGCGTGTCCATCACGCGTCGTTCGCCGTACTTCTCGTGCAGCCCCTTGGTGACGCGGAAGACGCCGCCGTTGATGCCGACGTCCTCGCCCATGATGCAGACGGCGTCGTCGCGATCCATGGATTCGTCGAGGGCGAGATTCAGGGCTTCGACCATCGTGCGCTGGGGCATCACTCCACCCCCTTGCGATCGAGCCGGTCGAGGTAGGCCTGCTTCTGGGCTTCGAGTTCCGCGGGCAGTTCGCCGTAGATGTGATCGAAGATCTCGCGGGGACGGGCGACCGCGTCGGTGCGGAACCGGTCGCGGGCCGCGATGACCTCCGCGTCGCACTCGGCACGGACCCGTTCGGCGTCCTCGGCGTCGAGGATCCCCTTCCGCTGCAGGTAGGTCTCGAACCGGACGATGGGACAGCGGGCCTCCCACGGGTCGACGAGTTCCTGCGACCGGTAGACGGTCGGATCGTCGGCGGTGGTGTGCAGGCTCATGCGGTAGGTGATGGCCTCGATGAGCATCGGACCTTCGCCGTTGCGGGCCCGGTTCGCGGCCTGCTCGACGGCGGTGGTCATGGCCAGGATGTCGTTGCCGTCCACGCGGATGGTCGGCACACCGAAGCCGATGCCGCGCACCGCGAGGTTCGAGGTGGCGGACTGCTTTCCGAGCGGCGTGGAGATGGCCCAGCCGTTGTTCTCGCAGACGAAGACCACGGGGGCCTTGTTGACCGCGGCGAAGTTCATCGCTTCGGAGACGGCACCCTGCGAACTCGCGCCGTCGCCGTAGTTGACGACCATGCAGTGGGGCTCATTCCGATACCGCATGCCCATGGCGACGCCCACGGCGGGCAGCACGTGCGAACCGATCACGATCGAGAAGGGCAGGTCGTTCACGTCCGGCGGAGGCGGGAATCCTTCGTGGTAGCCGGACCACAGCTTGAACAGCCGCTCCATGGACCAGCCCCGCCAGATCTGCGCGCCGAAGGATCGGTAGGACGGGCTGTACCAGTCGTCCCTGGTCAGAGGAATCACCTGTCCGAGCTGGCAGGCCTCCTGACCGAGATTCGGGGCGAAGGTTCCCATCTCGCCCTGCCGCTGCATGGTGAGCATCCGCTGGTCGAAGGCCCTGGTCAGCACCAGGCCGCGGTGCATGCGCAGCAGCTGCTCCGGGGCGTAGCCAGGATCGAGCGCCTCGTCGAGCTGCGCATGCTCGTCCAGGATCTGGAGCACCTCGATGTGTCCCAGATCGATCGGAGTGGTGTCCATGACGCTGCGGGTCCTCGTTGACTGGACTTCGATGATCGAGTCGCTGGCGGTGCGTTGCGGTGAAGCGGATTCAGTGGTCTCGTGGGGCATCGCGAGGAACCATGGTACCAGACCTCAGGCCGGGTCCGAGGGCAGTTGTTTCATGTCCTCGAAGGTGTTCTGGCACGTGTCGCAGTAGTGGATGCTGCGGCAGCGGGTCGGTCCGAAGGGGCTTTCCAGACGGGTTTCCCGGGAATCGCACCACGGGCAGGGGACGGCCGAGGTCCGCAATTGGACCTCCTGCGGACCCGGCGTGCCGCCGCCGCAGGTGGGCACGGTGACGCCGTGCTCCTTCAGCGATGCCCGGCCCCGTTCGTTGATTCGATCGGGCGACCAGGGCGGCGTGAAGACCCACTTGACCCGACAGGAGGCGACGCCGTCGATGGCCGTCACTTCCCGGGTGACGTTGTCCGCGATCATGTCCAGTGCGGGGCAGCCCGTGAAGGTGGGAAGCAGGACGATGTGGACGTGTCCGTCCGAATCGATCTCCACGTGTTCGACCAGTCCGAGGTCGATGATGCTGCACGGGAGTTCCGGATCCGGAATCTCCGCCAGCGTGGCGTCGATCGACGCGAGCATGTCCGGCTCATTCACCATGAGGCGCCGGGATCCTCGCAGCGGACTTCGTTCATCTCGGTGTGCTGTTCGACGAAGTGCTTCGCATGGGCGCCGCGGCGGCCTCCGATGTGCTCCTCGCTGGGCATCGTGAGATCAACCGAGAATCCGGCATCGGTCAGCACCGCGGTCGTGGCCCGGGACCATGCTTCGAAGATCTCATCGCGGCGGCTGCGGTGGTCCTCGTCGTCGAGACCGGTGGGGAGCTCGAAGAGCATGCAGGCCTGGGGCGCCAGCGATGTCATCGCGGCCTGCATCCGGTCGTGCCCCTCGCCGGCCCCGAGCCGTCGCATCCAGTCGTCGAGGTAGGACAGGTGCAGTCCCTGTTCGGAACGCAGTCGCCGGCACCGTTCGTTCAGTTCGTCGTCGTCGGAGGTCCCCAGTCGTTCCAGGGCGGGCGCGGCCCAGTGGGCCACGAACCAGCGCCGGGTCAGGGCCACCGCCCAGTCGAATTCGTCGGGCACCGTGACCAGGTCGCAGCACCGGTAGTCCTCCGGGGATCGCTCGTAGGCGATTACATCGGCATCCAGTCCGAACCGGTTCCCCAGATGTTCGAACAGCATCAGCGCGTGGCTGAGATCGTCCTGGGACATGGACGAGGATGCGATGTCCTCCTCGAGGATCGGCCCGATGCCGGTCCAGTCGCCCTGGACATGACCGAGCATGAGCAGGTCGTCGGCGATCGACAATGCGAAGTTCGCGACTGGATCGTTCAGCATGTCCTGCATGGCGGTCATCGCGGGGGGATCCTAGAAGTGGTCCTTGATGTCGTCCTTGCGGTACTCGTCGATGTCCTCGGCCTTGCGCACCGCCTCCCACTTCATCCGCACGGACTTGGAGTACCCGCGGGCCATTCGGTAGGTCTGGTCGTGCGTGCGCCAGATCAGTTGGCCGGGTTCCGTGGCGTGGATGGAGGCGTGGGGGACGACCCGGATCTGCACCATGCCGCCGCCGTGCCGGGCTACGGCGCGGGACAGGGCGCTTTCGGAGTCTGCGGCACGCAGCGAAGCGAGTTCGACGTGAATGTCGCCGCGTCGCTTCTGGCCGAACACGACCCACGCCGGATCGGATTCGCAGTCGGTGGTGTCGCTGGTGTCCTGTGGATTCATCTTCTCCATGGCGCACGGCGTCTCGGTGATCTCCTGCACGTCGTGCACCCAGATTCCGGTGCAGGCTTCATCCTGCCCGTAGTGCTCGCAGGCGAGCGAGACGGCCAGGGCGATGTCCGGTGCGTTGAGGTAGCCTGCGTAGCGGTGGGGGGCATCGTCCTTGCGCGCGGTGTAGACCACGTACGAACGCACGACGCCGTCGGCGTGCGGCGGCAGTTCATCTGCGAACGTGAAGTTGCGTTGTCGGATCTTGGACATCGGTGCTCAAGCCGCGGGAGGCAGCGTGGTGTCGCCGGACGCGATGGCGCGTCGGACCCATGCTCCCTGCTCGTAGGAGAACCGCCGCAGGGCCAATCGATGGGCGTTGCAGGGTCCGTTGCCACGGATCACCTTGAAGAACTCGTCCCAGTTGGGGGTGGTGAAGCCCCAGTTTCCGTCCTCGTCCGGCGTGCAGAGTTCGTCGACCTGCTTCTGGGTCACGAATCCCTCCTCGTTCTTCTCGCAGACGTGGACCACCAGGCCGAGGTCGCGGGCGGCGGGTGCGAACCGGTTCACGAAACGCTGACGCAGCGAGTCGTTGGTCTCGATCTTCATGCGCCATCGCATCGGCGGCATGTCCTCGCAGCCGGGCTTGTCGGGAGGGCCGAAGAACATGATCGACGGTCCCCACCAGCGGTCGAACGCCTCCTGGGTCATCTGCTTCTGCTTCTTGGTTCCGCTCATCAGGGTGAGGACCATGTCCTCGCCGCTCTTGAAGTGGAACGCCTCTTCCATGTTGATGCGGTGCATGGTGCGGACGTACGGGCCGTATGCGCCGTCGGCGAGCGTCTTCTGGTTCATGATCGCGGCGCCGTCGATCAGCCACTGGATCATGGCGATGTCGGCCCACGTCGGAGCGGGGTAGTTGAAGCAGTTGTGGTACTTGGTCTTGCCGGTGCAGAGATCGCGCAGCATGTCCTCGCGGGACTTGCCGAGATCCTGGGACACCCGGTACAGCATCTGTCCGTGTCCGACCTCGTCCTGGACCTTGGCGGTGAGGGCGAGCTTGCGTCGCAGGCTCGGGGCCCGGGTGATCCACTCGCCCTCGGGCAGGGCACCGACGATCTCGCTGTTGGCGTGGTGCTCGGACATGCGAAGCATGCCGACCCGATAGGCCTCGGGCATCCAGTCGCCGGGTTCGATCAGCACGCCATTGGCGATGTTGGCCTCGAACTCCGCGAGCTTCTCGGGATCTTCCTGGCAGGGGTCAATCGGCATGACTGGATTTGCGGCACCGCTCATGGTGAACTCCGTGGTAATCGTGGTTCAGGGGCGTTCGAAGACGGTGGCCAGGCCCTGGCCGACCCCTACACACAGTGTAGCCAGCCCGCGGCGCAGATCACGCCTTTTCATCTCATGAATGAGGGTGGTGGCCAGGCGGGCTCCCGAGGCCCCCAGCGGGTGGCCGATGGCGATGGCCCCGCCGTTGACGTTGACCCGGTCCAGATCGAGCCCGAGTTCCCGCACGCAGGCGATGGACTGGGCTGCGAACGCCTCGTTGAGTTCAAAGAGATCGATGTCGCCGAGTTCGAGGCCCGCCCGCTGCACGGCGGCCCGGGTGGCCGGCACCGGTCCGAGGCCCATGGTGGCCGGGTCGACCCCCGCCGAGGCGTGGGCTCCGACCAGGGCCAGGATCTCGTGTCCGTTCCGCTCCGCCACGGACGCTTCCATGAGCACGAGGGCGGCGGCGCCGTCGTTGACGCCCGACGAGTTGCCCGCGGTGACCGTGCCCTTGTCGTCGTCGGCGAACACCGGGCGGAGCTTCGCCAGCGACTCGAGCGTCGTCTGGGGCCGGGGGTGTTCGTCCGTGTCGACGATCACGGGATCGCCCTTGCGCTGAGGCACTTCGACGGGAACGAGTTCGTCGGCGAAGAACCCCATCTCGTTGGCCAGAGTCCAGCGTTGCTGGCTGAGCACGGCGAAGCGGTCCTGCTCCTCGCGACCGATGTCGAACTTGCGTGCGACGTTCTCCGCCGTCTGCCCCATGGAGTAGGGATGATGCAGGGCGGCAAGCTTCGGATTCGTGAACCGCCAGCCGATGGTGGTGTCGTGAATCTCGGGCTGGCGGTTGAAGGCGGTGTACGACTTCGCCATGGCGAACGGAGCACGGCTCATGCTTTCCGTGCCGCCGGCGATGTAGACGTCGCCGCAACCGGCTTCGATCATGCGGGCGGCGATGTTGATGGCTTCGAGTCCGGATGCGCAGAGTCGGTTGACCGTGCTGCCGGGCACCGTGTCGGGCAGTCCGGCCAGAAGCGCGGCCATGCGGGCCACATTGCGATTGTCCTCCCCGGCCTGGTTCGCGGCTCCGAGGTAGATGTCCGCAATCAGGTCCGGATCGACCCCGGATCGGCCGACGGCCTCGGCGATCACGAGGGCGGCGAGATCATCCGGGCGGACGGTGGAGAGGGATCCTCCGTAGCGGCCGAACGGGGTTCGGACCGCCTTTACGATGGCTGCACGGCGTTGTGGCATGGCTCAGGGTGATTCTAGCAGGGATTCGGGGTGTGATTTCGAAGGGATCCGATCAGGAGCAGGGTCCGAGAAACCTTGGAATTTGTTCGGGTTCGCCGATTGAGTATCGGCTCTAAACCCTTACTATGGCCGCGGAAAGAGAAACTGGTGGCTTCGGCCTCCCTTGGGAAATCAAGAGGGAAGAATCATGAAAACCATGCACGCATGCGCCGCGCTCGCGGCTACGTTCGCTCTGGGCAGCACGGTCCTCGGTACCGTCATCCAGTCCGAAAGCTTTGAAAACTACTCGGTCGGCACCGGTGCCTTCGAGGACGCTGACACCACGAGCCACTGGCTGTCCAACTACGGCGATCACACGGTGGTCGGCGACAACTGGACGGTCTGGTTCGAGGACACCGGTGGGTCCGGCTTCTCCGACGGCGACTACTTCGGGGTGACCAACTACACCGGCGGTGGCATCGGCGCCTACACCGACGGAATCCAGGGCTACCAGATGGGTGACACCGATGGATTGGTCATCATGACCTTCGAGGCCGTCGCCGGAGCAACCGGTGTGTCCCTCGATCTGTTCGTTCGCTCGACCGGTTGGGAAGACACCGATCTGATCTACATCACCTTCGGTGACAGCGTGCTGATCGACACCACGGGCCAGGACATCGACAACGATTTCGCCGAACTCGAAGCCAACTGGACGTCGCTGAGTGCCACCGGTTCGGGTGCACTGGAGATCTGGTTCGCGTCGAACTCCTCGTCCGAATCGATCGCCATCGACAATATCCAGTGGACGGGTGTTCCCGCCCCCGGCGCTCTGGCGCTGCTCGGCCTCGCCGGCCTGGCATCCCGCCGCCGCCGCCACTGAACCAGTTTCTGATTTCCAACTCGACGGACCCGCCTTGCGGCGGGTCCGTTTTTTTCATGACGGTTCGGCGAATCGGTCGTCGTCCGTGGACGCGTCAAGCTCCCGGAGCAGGCCCGAGACCCGCTCGGGGCCGATCGAATCCCGCCATTCCAGCAGCCCCCGCGGGTAGTTGACCCCGTAGCGGACCGCGGTGTCGATGTCGGCCGGAGCGGCGACGCCGTCGTGTTCGGCCCATCGTGCCTCGTTGATCAGGGCCGTGAGGATCCGGGCGAAGACCAGGGCCTGCTCGGGCGTGGCCTCCTGCTCCGAGGCATGACGGGTGAAGTCCATCGCAGCTGCGGCCAGTTCATCGGAAACGGCGGGTGCGTTCTCCACGACCTGGATGACGCACGTCGGTGTGTCCGCCTGATGGTCGTAGATGCCCCGGCCGCTCTTGCGCCCGAGGTGACCTTCCGATACCAGCGACTCCTGCAGCCAGCTCGGTGCGAGTCGCGCCGAACGGTTCCACTGCTCCCAGACCGTTCGCGTCGTGGCGGTGTTCACGTCGTGGCCGATGAAGTCGGTCAGTTCCATCGGGCCCATGCGGAATCCACCGATGGTCTTCATGGTGTCGTCGATGAAGTCGGGGCTCGCGATGCCGTCTTCCACGATGCGGAACGCCTCGAGGTAGTAGGGGCGGGCGACGCGGTTGACGATGAAGCCCGGTGTGTCGGCGCAGCGTGCGACCTGCTTGCCCCACGCCGCCGCGATGTCCGCGACCCGGTCCACCACCGCCTCGTCGGTGTCGCGACCACGGACGACTTCGACCAGTTTCATGATCGGCGCTGGATTGAAGAAGTGCATGCCGCAGCACCGACCGGGGATGTCGAGGCGGTCCCCGAGTTCACCGACCGACAGCGACGAGGTGTTGGTCGCGACGATCGCATCCGAAGGCAGCCGGGGGACGAGCTCGCCGAGCACCTTCGTCTTGACCTCGAGGTCCTCGACGATGGCCTCGATCAGGAGTTCGCAGTCTCCCAGCCGACCATCGACGGGATGCAGCCGTTCACCGGCGGCATCGGCATCCTCACGGGTGATGCGTCCCTTCTCGACCAGCCGATCGAGCCGTTTGCGAATGCCCGCAATGGCCGCTTCGACCACGGCATCGTCCACGTCCTGCAGGTGCACGTCCCAGCCGTGCTGGGCCGCGACCTGGGCGATGCCGGCGCCCATGGCGCCGGCTCCGATGACGGCGACGCGGCTCATCGGCCGGTGAACGCCGGGGGGCGCTTCTCCAGGAACGAGGTGACGCCTTCGAAGTGATCGCTGGTCTTGCCGGCGGTGTCCTGGGCGAAGGCCTCGGCCTCGAGCTGCTGCTCGAGCGTATTGCCGTAGGAATCGTTGAGCAGCCGCTTGGTGAGGTCGATGGCTCGCGGGGGCAGGGCGGCGAGCCGACCGGCGAACTTCGCGACCGCGTCCTCGAACTCGTCGGCGCCGCTGACGGAGGAGACGAGTCCGATGGCCTTCGCTTCCTCGGCCTTGACCGGTCGGCCGGTGCAGCAGAGTTCCATGGCCCGGCCCCAGCCGACCAGACGCGGCAGCGTCCAGGTGCTGGCGGAGTCGGGCACGAGTCCGACGTTCACGAAGACCTCGATGAACGAGGCGTGTTCGGACGCGAGGCGGAAGTCGCACGCGAGGGCCAGGCTGCAGCCGGCGCCGGCCGCGACGCCGTTGACCGCGGCGATGACGGGCTTGGCCATGCGACGGATGCACTTGATGCAGGGGTCGTAGCGCTTCTTGAGGTCGGCTCCCAGTTCGGGAACGTGTCCCGGTACGTACTTGGCCTTGAGATCACCGAGATCCTGACCGCTGCTGAAGGCGCGGCCCGATCCGGTGATGACGATCACCCGCACGTCGGGATTCTTCTCCGCGGCCTTGAGAGCCGAGGTGAGTTCCGAAAGCAGGGGACCGTTGAATGCATTCAGCACGTCCGGCCGGTTCATGGTGATGGTGTGGACGCCGTCGGCGGTCCCGCAGGTGATGACGGTGTAGTCGGTCTGGGTGGCGGTCATGATCCGCTCCTTCTCATCGGCCCGTGAAGGTGGGGCGTCGTTTTTCCAGGAAGGCGGTCATGCCCTCCGTCTGATCCTCGGTGTCGAACAGATCGTAGAACAGTCTTCGTTCCCGCTTCAGTCCGTCCGACAGTGATTGTTCCTCGGCGTTGAGCACCGACTCCTTTGCGTTCTTCAGGGCGATGGGCCCGAGCGAGGCCATGCGGTGGGCCACCCGGACGGCTTCGGTGTACCAGTGCTCCCGGGGCACCACGCGGCTGACGAGTCCGTGCCGCTCCGCTTCGGCCGCGGTGAGGAAGCGACCGGTGAGCACGATGTCCATGGCGAGGGCCTTGCCGACGGCCCGCGTGAGGCGCTGGGTGCCGCCGGCGCCGGGCATGACGCCGATGTTGATCTCGGGCTGGCCGATGCGCGCCGTCTCCGAGGCGACGATGACGTCGCAGTGCATCATCAGTTCGCATCCGCCACCCAGGGCGAATCCGCTGACGGCAGCCACGATCGGCGTGCGGACGTTCTTGATCCGCTCCCACTGCGCGAACTGGTCCCGCTTCGACATCGCCTCGGCGTCGAGTTCGGCCATGTCGCCGATGTCGGCTCCGGCGGCGAAGGCCCGGTCGTTGCCGGCGAGTACGACGACCCGCACGTCATCGTCGGCGTCGAACTGCTCCATGAGCTCCGCCAACTGCTCCATGAGATCGAGGTTGAGGGCGTTGAGGACCTTGGGACGGTTGATGCGCACGATGGCCACGTGGCCGTCGCGTTCGGTCAGCAGGATCGGTTCATCGCTCATGCGTCGTGCTCCTTGTCGGGCTCCTCCGCCCGCTTGATGATCTTCGCCAGGGTCGTCTTGGGCAAGATGCGCTGGACCTGCCGTCCTTCGCCCAGCAGCCGTGTGCCGTCCCAGGCGGTGACGCGGCACACCAGGGTGGTGCCTTCCAGTTCGACGGCTTCGGCTTCGACCCGGACGACGTGGCCGACCGGGCACGGAGCCACGTGGTCGATCGAAAGGTGGGCGCCGATGCCCTCCTCGTGCGGTTCCAGGTGGTCCACCAGGACCTTCCGGGCGGCCAGTTCCATGTGATGGGCCATGGACCAGGTCGAGTACACACGGTGCACCACGATCCCGTCGAAGGCGGGGCACATGTCCTCCGTCACCTCGATCCGGACTTCCGCCCGGTTTCCGACTTTCAGGCCCGGCTGCATGGGCGGTAGTGTACCGGTGCGCCGCGTCGGCGCGAGCATGGAGCCCGGACCGTGGGACTCATCCTGTTGCTGCTGTTGGCCGCCGGCTTTCTCCTCTGGACGGGGGTGGTGCTCATTCTCCGTGCGGCCGCCGGCCCGACCCGCGACGGCATCGGCCGGGCCCTGGCCCAGGGGCGTCCGACCGAGCCGCAGCAGCTCGGGTTCGAGGTCGCATCACGAACGATCGAGACCGAGGACGGTCTGGAACTGCCGAGTTGGGAGTTCACGACCGGAAACGACGGTCCCACCGTGGTCTGGGTGCACGACTGGGGCGGCTCCCAACTTGGTCTGCTGCCGCGATTGCCGGCGTGGGCCGCCTGGTGCGGACGCATCGTGACCATGGATCTGCGGGGACACGGTGAAGCCCCGGGCCGATGTTCGTTGGGGCGTGACGAACTGGGTGATCTGCGGCGCTTGCTCGATCACCATGCCGGTGAATCGATCGTGCTGGCCGGAGAGGGGCTCGGTGCGGTGCTGGCGATCAACGCCGTGGCCGCGGGGTTCGTCGAGCCTCAGGGAATCTTCGCACTCGATCCGTTTGTCCACGGGAGCGAGCGATTTCGGGCGGCATTGAAGCGGGCGGGGTACCACGTCTTTCCGGCGGCGGACCTGGCCCTGATCACGCTCTGGTTGCGGAATCGATCTCCGATCGATCTGGACTGGCCCGAAGCGCGCGTGGAGGTGCCCGTCCTGGCCCGATGCGAAGCCGACGAAGCCGCGTCGCTGCGTACGTTGGTTCCGGCCGGATCGCACATGCGGATCGAGCCGCTCGAGGAGGATGATCCCGATCGGGCCGCTGCCGTCGAAGGGCCGTGGTGGTGAGGATCAGTGGGGGCGGGTCATCCCGCTGACGTCGAGGACGTCGTCCAGGGCCTTCGCATCGAGGATGCCGTGGGCCAGGCAGTATTCGCGGATGGTCTGTCCGGTCTCGTAGGCGTGGTGGGCGATCTCCGCCGACTTGTTGTAGCCGATGACCGGAACCAGGGCGGTGCCGAGCATCAGGCTCTGTTCGACCGTCTCGTCGATCCGCTTGCGGTTGGCCTTGAGTCCGGCAACGCAGTTGTCGGCGAAGAGATCGGAGGCATTGGCCAGCAGCCGGATGCTCTCGAGCAGTCGTTCGGCCATGCAGGGCATCGAGACGTTCAGTTCCATCATGGAACCCACACCTCCCATGGCTCCGACGCCGATGGTCACATCGTTGCCTTCGACCTGGGCCGTGACTTGCATCACCGATTCGACGAGGACCGGGTTGACCTTGCCGGGCATGATGGATGAGCCGGGCTGCAGTTCCGGCAGGATGATCTCGAACCAGCTGGCCCGTGGTCCGGAACCCATCAGACGGATGTCGCTGGCGATCTTCGAGAGACTGATGGAGATCGTCCGCAGCAGTCCGTGGGCCTCGACGATGCAGTCGCGGGTCGCCTGCGCCTCGAAGTGGTTGGCGGCTTCCTTGAACCGCACTCCGGTTGCCCTGGAAAGTCTCGATGCCACCAGACGACCGAAGCGGGGATGGGTGTTGATGCCGGTTCCGACGGCCGTTCCTCCGATGGGCAGGTTCGACGCCATGGCCTCGCTGGCCCGCTTGGCCCGTTCCACGGCGTGGTCGATCTGGGCCGCGTAGCCGGAGAACTCCTGTCCGAGCCGGATGGGGGTCGCGTCCTGGAGATGGGTCCGACCGATCTTGACGTACTTGTCGAACTGCCTCGCCTTGGTGTGCAGCGTCCGGGCCAGCTTCTTCAGGGCCGGAAGCAGCGACTGCTTGATCTGGACGCACGCCGCGACCTGCATGGCGGTGGGGAAGGTGTCGTTGGAGGACTGTCCCATGTTGACGTGGTCGTTGGGATGCACCGGGTCCTGGGCACCGATCTTCGCACCCGCGGCCAGGCAGGCCATGTTGGATACGACTTCGTTGGTGTTCATGTTGCTGGACGTGCCGGATCCGGTCTGGAAGACGTCGACGGGGAAGTTGCGCATCATGGCCGTGCGTGCGTGGTCGTCGCCTTCGAGCGCCGTGGCGATCTCGGTGCACGCCTTCGCGATCAGTCGGCGTCGCTTCTGGGTCAGCTTGCCCAGTTCGTGATTCGATTCCGCCGCGGCCCCCTTGAGCAGGGCGAAGGCATGGATGATCTCGTGTCCCACGGCCCGCCCCGAGATGGGGAAGTTCAGCACGGCGCGTTGGGTACTGGCACCGTAGAGCACGTCCGCGGGGACGGTCATTGTCCCCATCGAGTCGCGTTCGGTTCTCGTCTTCGCCTTCGTGGCCATGATTCGGCACTCCTGTTGGTTCGGGAGGCAGGGTACCCCGTCGGTCCGGCTCAGGCCAGCAGCGCCGGGAGCAGTTCCGCCGCGGACCCGATGAGTTCGACGTCAGCGATCCCGCTGGCCTGGCTGGGATTCATGTTGACCACGACGATTCGGGCCCCGTGGTGGCGCGCAAGAGTGATGAGTCCGGCGGCCGGATAGACACTGGCATCGGTGCCGACCACCAGGAGCACGTCGCAGTTCGAGCAGGCCGCCTCCGCTTGCTGCCAGACGTCCGGATCGAGGGCTTCGCCGAACCAGACGACATCCGGCCGAAGCTCCGCCCGGCCGCACGGACACGGGCGACGCCCCGGCGGATCGGTGAGATCGATGCGTTCGATGTGTCCGCATTCGCCGTGGCAGCGATCGGCTGCGATGTCTCCGTGCACTTGAATGACCGAATCGCACCCGGCGCGAAGCAGCAGATCGTCCGTGTTCTGCGTGACCTGAACGATGTCCTCGCGTGCCGCCAGGATTCGATGGGCGGGATTCGGATCCGCGGACCCGATCTGGCTTCGCCGCGCCGCGTACCAGTCCATGACCAGATCCGGATCCTCCGCGAAGCCCTGTGGCGAAGCCAACCGCATCGGATCGTGCTTGGTCCACCATCCGCCCACGGGATCCCGGAACGTGCCGACGCCCGAGGGAGCGCTCAGACCCGCACCGGAAAAGCAGGTGATTCGTTCGGCCGCATCGACGATCTGACGGGCGGCTTCCAGCATTCACGCGTCCGGATCGTCGGGGTCTTCGGAGATCGGTTCGTCGTCGGGCATCAGCGGATCGTCGACCAGTCCCAGGGTCGCCCGGCGTTCCGCGTCCAGCTGGTCGTTGTAGCGACGCACGATCTCCTGGAGCAGATCGGGGGCGGATTCCGGGCGGCTGGCGAGGGTGTCCTGGTAGGCCCGGATCCACATGTCGGGATCGTCGTGGATGCCGGCGGCATCTTCGTAGAGCGTCGCGCGGATGGCGGAGATGAACTTCATGTCGAGCAGCTGCTCGTCGAGCAGCCCCTCATCGATCGCCTGGATCAGGGTCAACGCGGCCGCGGGGGAGTCCTGCTCCAGCAGCATGGGAATCAGCCGCTTGAGAATCCGCAGCTGCATGGCCTCGTCGAGGCCGCCCCGGGAGAGGCTGGCATTGAGGATGCGGATGCGCAGCTGATCGTTCGCGTGCGGGATCGCACCGATCATGTCGTCGATCTCGAGGATCCGGATCGGATCCTGGATCTCCGTCGCTTCGGCGACTGCATCGGCCCAGACTTCGGTGTGTTCGGTCGGTGGAGCCATCGCGAGGAGCATGCGCAGACGCGGCAGGTCGGTGGCTCGACGTCGGGCGGCCGTGAGCGCGAATGGATAGATCCGATCGTCCGAGGCCCGTGTGAGCAGGGCATCGTCCCGACCCCGCTGCAGGAAGGCGTTGGCGACGGTGGCGCGGACCTCGGGGTCCGGGTTGTCCAGAATGACCTCCAGCGAGCGGAGATCGTCCTCGTTGCCGGTCAGCACCAGCAGAGGAGCGATGGACTGCCACGTGGAGGGCGCCAGTGCGGTCCGGGCGTCCCGTGCGATCCGGCGGCGGACCTCGTCGTCCAGTTCGGGATGCTCAAGCAGAATCGCCCGCAGGGTCCGGGCCGCGGGTTCGCGTAATTCGGGAACCCCGAGCAGGCGACGCGTGGGATCGACGGCGGAGATCGTACGACGTGCGGACAGGTAGTCCAGCAGCGACTTCAGGACCTCCTCGTCCTCCTCCAGTTCGAGTCGGGTGAGGACGACGGCATCGATCTCCACCTGGTCGAGCTGCTTGAGCAGCGCGGACGCCCGGCGTCGGGTCAGGGTGTCGGGATCGGTCAGCAGTCGTCCGACCGCCTCCTGCAGTTCGGGGGTGTCGTGTCCGTCACCGAGCATGAACGACACCCGGAAGACCGCGAAGTTCCGCACCGCGGCCAGCGGATCGTCCAACAGTTCCAGCACCTTCTGCTGCTGCACGTCCAGGGGCAGCAGCGGCAGCAGATCTGCGTAGGCCCAGATCATGCGTTGCGAGGCCAGGTCGGCTTCGGATTCGGCCTGCCGCAATCGGTGGTCGAAGGCGACGGTCGTCCGGTGCAGCGTGCCGATGGAGGTCTGCAGCAGTTCGGCGACGTCCGCTTGATCGAAGTCCGCCCACCATCGGATCCAGTCCGCCCGGTCCATCGTCGTGCCGGTCAGGGAGGCGAGCGCCGTCGTGGCGGTGTCCACGATCGGAGCCGGCGTGTCGTCCGGTTCGAGCATCGATACCAGCACGGCGACCGAAGGAACGGGATAGGCGTGGAACGCGCCCAGGACCTCGATTGCACGCTGCCGGGCGGCGATCGGGCGATCGGTGTCGCGAGCCAGCGTGGCGACCGTCTCGAAGCATCCGCTGCCTGCGGCGGCGTAGCGAGCCAGCAGGACGCCGATCGAACCGACGGTGTCCTCGGGCGCGTCGGGCAGGATGGCCAGCAGGGCGGGGAGCAGATCGGGCGAAGGCACCGGCTGCCTCGCCTCCGCCATCAGCACGGCGAGAATCGGTTCGACGCGACCGCTGCGCAGGGCATCATTGAGGGCGGCGGTGCTTTCCAGACTTCGCATGCGCACCAGCGCGTCGGCGGCCGACGTGCGACGCTGGAGGCCGACCTCGGCATCGGGTTCCAGAAGGATCGTGGCCTGCTGCTGGAGCCGCTGCTGCTCCTCGGTGGTCAGTGGCCGGTGGTAGGTGTCGGCGATCACGCCGCCCGCACCGATCAGGAGCAGGCATGCCGCCACCATTCCGTGGAGGCTCGATCGTGCAGCTGTGGTGCGCGGGTCCGGCATGGTCGCGGGCATTGTAGGCCGGATGGCGGTCCGCACCGGCTGCCGACGGTCTCCGGTCGGGGTACACTGTGGGTTGCTCGATCGCCGGAAGCGTCGAGGGGAGCAATGCGATGAACGAATGGCAGCAGGCGGAGCGACATGCCGACCGGGCCCTGGAACTCTTCGATCGGGGGTTCCTGGAGGAAGCCGAGTCGGAGCTGCGCAAGGCTCTGGCCATCCAGCCGGATCAGGCCGACTGGCAGTTCAATCTCGGATTGACCCTCGAGGCCGCCCAGCGTGATCGCGAGGCGATGGAGCAGTTCGAACGTGCCGCGGGACTGGCCCCTGATCAGGTGCATCCCAATCTGGCCGTCGCCTCGCTGGCCTTCCGCCTGCAGCTCTGGTCCCGTTCCGCTGCAGCCTACGAACGCGTGCTGCGTCTCGATCCGAGCTGTGAGGAGGCGCACGCGGGACGCATCGAATGCTTCACCGCGACCGGCGAGCACGAGGAGGCCGAGACGGCCTTCTACCTCGCGGAGCTGGCCATGGAGGATTCGAGTGCCATCTGCCTGCAGGCGGTCGCGACCAGCCTGGTGCATCGCAGACGGTTCGAGCGGGCGGAGTGGTGTCTTCGCGAAGCCATCCGGATCGACTCCGAACTGACCGACGCCCCGATCCAGTTGGCCATGCTGCTGGCGGAGACGGATCGCGACGCCGATGCCCTCAAGATCTTCAGCGACCTGCTCCGCCTTCGTCCCGAGGATCCGTTCGTCCTGTTGTCGTCGGCGAGACTGTTCGTGAAGTTGGATCGGCTGCCCGAGGCGATCGGTCGCCTCGAACACCTGCTGCGCATCGATCCGATTCATCTCGAGGCCCACCATCTGCTGGCGGATCTCTCGCTTCGTTCGCATCACTACGACCGCGCGATGCTGGAATACCAGCTGGTCCTTCGTCTGCATCCCATGCAGATGACGGCCCTGATCGGACTCATCGAGGCTCTGGTCCGCACGAACCGGCTGCGGGAGGCGGCAAGACTGCTCGGAGTCGCTCTCCAGCAATGGGACGGGTTTCGCGAGCACGACGCCGCGGGAGCCCGGCGTCAGACGGACCGGGTGGCGGAACTGCTGCTGTCCGTCGATCTCAACGAAGAGGCCGCGACGCTGCTCGAGGCCGACGCGCACGATGAGCCGTCGGCGGAGCGGCTGCGTCGGCTCGCCATGGCGAGGTACCGGTCCGGCCGGCTGGCCGCCGGCATGCAGGCCAGTCGGGCTGTGTTGCTGAAGGAACGAGACTGCATCCGTTCGCTGCACAACATGGTGCTCGCATCGATCATGCGTGGCCGCCTGGTGCATGCGTCGGCCTGGTTGCGACGGGCCCTGCGGGCCCATCCACGCGACGAGGGGCTGCGACGGCTGCGTTTCAGACTGTGGGCGCAGTGGGCAGCCCGCCGGTGCGGCTTGGGCCGCCGCAGCGTCTGACCGTCATCGCCCGATCAATTCAAAGGGTGCCGCTGGTGTAGGGCAGGAGGGCCATCGAGCGTGCCCGCTTGATCGCCTGGGCGACCTTGCGCTGCTCGTTGGCCGAGGTGCCCAGCCGCTTGCGCGAGTAGATCTTGCCGTTGGGGGTCATGAGGCGTCGGAGTTCGTCGACCTGCTTGTAGTCGACCCAGACGCAGTCCTTGACTCCGCGCTTCAGAAAGTTTGAACGTTGTGGCTTGCGACCAATCACTGTGCTTCTCCTCGCGTCGTGGACACCGGGAACCGGCAGCCCCGATCCGACGGGAACGGGGCGACGAACTGAATAGTGTACCTGATCCCCCCGTGGGAACAAGGATCCGGCTTCTCGGCAGGTTTTTGCCCGTTTCTGGCCGATGAATCAGGGACATGAACGACCAGACCATGCCCCCGCTGATCGGAGTGACGCCCGATCGTCTCGAAGGCCGGATCCAGGTCCGCCCTTCGTATCTCGAGGCAGTCCGGTACGCGGGCGGGCTGCCCGTGGTGCTTTCGGGTGATTCCTCGGATATTCCGGCGATCCTTCGCCGCATGGACGGATTCGTGTTCACCGGAGGTGACGATCCCATCATGGAATCGTTCGGGGAGACCACGCATCCCGAGGCCTGTCGGATCGATCCCCGCAGACAGACGTTCGAACTCGCCCTGCTGGCCGCGTTGGACGATCACGCCTCGGTACCGGTCCTGGGAGTCTGCCTCGGCATGCAGTTGATGGGGCTGCACGCGGGGGGGCGGCTCGATCAGCATCTGCCCGACACCCTGTCCACCGCGGCGGATCACGCCGACGGCACGCCCCATCCGATCGAAGGGCTGCTGGGCACCGGCATCGTCTGGAGCCGGCATCGGCAGGCCATCACCGATCCGGGATCGCTGGAGGTCGTCGCCCGGGCAGGAGACGGAGTCATCGAGGCGATTGCCGATCCCGATCGTCCGATGTACCTCGGAGTGCAGTGGCATCCGGAGCGGACCGACGATCCCGTGCTCGGCGCGGACCTCTTCCGGCGACTCGTCCATCGGGCGCGTGGCGACGGCGGTTGACGGCTACACTGCACTGATTCCGCAGGAAACGGATCATGCTCCATGAATCTCCATTGAAGTCGTTGCTCGTGGCCGAGGCCGCGTCGCGCCACGCCGACCGGAGTCCGGTCGCGGGCGGCCAGCGTCCGGGTGCGGCGACGGGGCAGCCGGTGGAGGAGGCCAAGGCGGAGTTCATCCCCTGGGGGCCTCCCGATGAGCGGGGGGACGTGGCGTGCGAGATCCTCTCCACCCTTGGATCGGTGGAACTCGAATACGCTCCGATCCGCCGGTCGCTCGTCCGGTTCGACTCGTCCATGCGCGGAACGCTCACCGTCGAGGGGGACGATGCCCGCGACTTCATGGATCGGATGCTGACCCAGAAGCTGAAGGACATCGCACCGTCGAAGGGCGCCTGCGCGTTTCTCGTCGATCGGACCGGCCGCCTGCAGGCGGACCTCAAGCTGCTCAATCTCGGCGATCGTCTGCTGGTGGACGTGGACATCCATCAGTCCGCCGCCGTCGCCTCCACGCTCGAGGGCTTCGTCTTCTCGGAGGACGTGCGGATCGAGGAGGTCAGCGATCGATGGCATCGCATCGAACTGCACGGTCCCGAAGCCGGATCGCCCTTCGGGGACCTCGAACCGATGGACGGCTGCACGCTGGAGATCGCCGGCCGCACGGTGCACGTGCTGCGGCACGACCGGCTGGGTGTTCCCGGGTACGACCTGTTCGTCCCGTTCGAGCATGCGGCCGACGTCTGGTCGGCCCTCGACTGCACCACGACCGGATGGTTCGCCTACAACATGGCACGGATCGAAGGCGGCACTCCCATGTGCAACATCGACTTCGGCCCCGGAACGCTTCCGCACGAGACGTCGCTCATCTCCAGTCGGGTGAACTTCAACAAGGGGTGCTACCCCGGACAGGAGATCGTCGCCCGGCTCGAGCACCGGGGCAGTCCCAAGCAGGTCCTTCGCGGCCTTCGCATGCGCGGCGACACCCTGCCCGTCGCGGGCAGTCAGGTGTTCCCCGCTGCTGAGGGCGTGCTGGGGCAGCCGATCGGCATGGTGACCTCCAGTTGTCTGTCGCCCATGCTCGGTTCCACCCCGATCGCGTTCGCGATGCTTCGTACCAAGTCCTCCGAACCCGGGGCCACCGTCCGGGTGCACGACGAGGGCGAGGGCGGCGAGGCGGTGATCGGTCCTCTGGAATTCCTGGAGCAGGAGACGGCATCGTGACCGCTCCGACGACCGCTCCGCCCGTGCCGGCCGACACGCTGGGGGCCGTTTCGACCGCCGAACTGGTGCTGCTGGGATTCGGCCTGGTGATCACCATCCTGATGGTCGTGGGCATGATTCTGCTCATTCTCCGGTTCGCGAAGGAACGGGACGAATCATGACGCGTCCCGACTCGATCCGCATCACCGACGTCGGTCCCCGTGACGGACTCCAGAACGAATCCGTCTCCATTCCGGTGGAGGCGAAGATCGCACTGGTCGACCGGCTCGCGCAGAGCGGAGTCGCGGAGATCGAGGTCAGTTCGTTCGTGAATCCCCAGTGGGTTCCCCAGCTGGCCGACGCCGAGGCGGTCTTCGCCGGCATCGAGCGCAGAAGCGACGTGGTCTACTCGGCGCTGGTTCCCAATCTTCGCGGCTGGGAACGTGCCCGCCGGGTCGGCGTCGACAAGATCGCCGTGTTCACCACCGCCAGCGAGACCTTCGCCCGCCGCAACACCAACTGCACGATCGCCGAGAGCCTGGATCGCTTCGCCCCCGTGGTGGAGGCGGCCCGCGCCGATTCGATTCCCGTGCGTGGCTACGTCAGCTGTGTCGTCGCGTGCCCCTACGAGGGTCCGGTCGATGCCGCGGCGGTCCGACAGGTCACGACCTCCCTGCTGGAGCTGGGCGTCGACGAGATCGATCTGGGAGACACCATCGGGGTCGCCACCGTCGAGGACATCGACCGGTTGCTCGATGCCGTGTCGTCCCTGGTCGAACCGGGCGAACTCAGTCTGCATCTGCACGACACCGGGGGCTCGGCACTGGCTTGCTGCCGACGGGCCATCGAGCGGGGCGTGCGTCGCTTCGACTCCTCGTGCGGGGGCCTGGGCGGCTGTCCGTACGCCCCCGGCGCCTCCGGCAATCTGGCCACGGAGGACCTGGTGGAGTTGTGTCGGGGCGAGGGGATCGACTGCGGGGTCGAACTCGATTCGATTCGCGAGGCGTCTGCAGCCGTCGCATCGGTCATCGGGCGTCCGCTGCGGACGGGGTGAGCCGCATCGGTTCGAGATCGACGGTCTCGACGGGATCCTCATCGAGTGTCCACTCGGCATGGCGACGCAGAATCCGGTGCACATGCACGCGGTGCTCCACGATCCGGACCGCCCAGGGGCGCCCGGGCCAGGTGGGGCTTCCCGTGTTCACGACGATCCGGGGACCGACCCTCCAGATGCCCTGGCGGTGCGAGTGCCCCACCAGCACCACCTGCGCTGCGGGCTGGAGATGCGTCGCGTAGCGGTCGCTCCACCGGGGGAAGTTCCGCCAGTACCGCATGATCTTCCAGAGCACCATCGGGCGCGACACCGCGTAGCCGACGGATCCGAGCAGGTTGCGAGGGGTCTCGAGTTCCTCCGGGGGAGGGATCAGCCGGCGGGCGCGGGCGAACGACTCCTCCAGCGCCGAGGCATCGAGCAGGTGTTCGCAGCACATCGAGTGCTCGTCGCCGGACTCCATGATCTGGCCTTCGACCAGCGGTCGGGGTTCGAGCCGGTGAATGGTGTGCCCATGCGTGATCAGCACGCGGCCTTCGCGTACCGAGAGTCGGCTCAGCGAGCTGATGAACGGATCGTGATTGCCGGCGACGGCGCACACCTCGACACCGTCCTCCCGGCAGGCCTGCACCAGTTTCCGGGTCTCCCGCTCCGCGGTCTCCACGCAATCCGGATCATGCAGTTCCGCCGTGTCACCGTTGAGGATCAGTCGATCCACATCACGCCACAGGGGGCGCAGCTTCGCGGCGGTGGGAATGCCTCGCTTGCGATCGCCGAGATGCAGGTCGGACAGGATGAGCAGGGACGGGGCCGGCACCCCGGCAGATTACTCGTGCTCGGGCCAGCGTGTGCGTGCTCCGGGCCCGATGGTGAGGCAGTTCTTGCCGCGACGCTTGGATTCAAGTGCACGCTGGTCGGCGATGTGGAGCAGCGCCTCGCCGTCCTGGCCGTCCCACGGGAACGACGCCAGTCCGCCGGAGATGCTCAGGGTCCCCGGTGCATCCAGCCCCAGTTCCGGGAAGCGCATGGCGCAGATCTGTTCCTGGAAGCGTCGGGCAATGGCCTCGACCGACTCGGGGTGCGTGGAACCCGGCGTTCGCGGTGCCTGCATGTCCGCGAAGATCACGGCGAACTCGTCGCCGCCGATCCGACAGACCCGATCCCCGTCGCGGATGGTCGATCCGAGCAGGCGGACGGTCTCGCGGAGAATGGTGTCTCCGGCACTGTGTCCGTACCGGTCGTTGTAGGTCTTGAAGTCGTCGATGTCGAAGACCATGACGGTGAGCTGCCGACGGATGCGGCGGGCTTCGACCAGCGATTCCGCCAGGAACTCCTTGAGGTACCGGCGGTTCCAGGCCGAGGTGAGCTCGTCCTGGAAGGCCATCTCCCGCAGCTCGCGCTGCGCATCGTCGAGGGCGAGCCACCGGGCCATCCAGTGGGCCCACGGCCGCACCGCTTCGCAGGATGCCGGTGCGGCGAGGAGGAAACCGAACTCCTGTCCACCGAAGCGGATCGCGGCGCCCCGTCCGGTCGCGTCCTCCGGTTCGATGCGCACATCGCTCCAGCCCGTCTTCTGGGTGACCATCTGCAGGAGCAGGGAGCGGACTCCGTAGGGGCCGTGCAGCATGGCTTCGACGAGATCGGTGTCACCGAGCGGTTCGAGGGATCGCGGCAGCGTCGGCAGGGGGGCCGTCGGAGGATCCGCCGTCTCGCGGGAGTCGTGCTGCGGAGCGGGAGCGACCTCGGCCGGCGGGGCGGTCGTCGGGGTTGGTGCGGGCGCCGGCGGAGGCGTCGTCGAAGCGGGGGCCGGAACATCGGAGGTTCCGTCCAGCAGTCGGGTCAGTGACCGGTCGTCGACCGGAGCACGGACATGACCGTCGAATCGGGCGGCCAGCGCGGGAGACACCGCATCGTCGGAGACGAGCACGACCAGCACGGTCGCATCCAGTCGCCGGATGGCGTCCGCGGAATGCGCGAGATCCTCGATTCCCCCTTCGGTGGGAGCAAGCAGGACGGCTTCGATCGGTCGGCCGGCCGGGCAGATCGCGATGGCGCCCAGCGCCTGGAAGATCGAGTCCATGACCGTGGTTTCGATCCGGACATCCGGGCCGAGATCGACGGGGCCGATCGTGAGGATCCGTCGACGCGACGCTCGGGATGAGGGAGCGGAGGTCATGGGGTCTCGGGATCCGGTCGACCGTGCAGGAGCATCGACACTTCGTCGTGCGTCAGCGGTTCGGGACGGAACGGATAGGACGGCGGGATGTCGCTCTCGTCCTCGGGCTCGGGCTGCGCAGCGGTGCGGCTGGCGGTCTGGTTGAGGGGGAGAATCTCCTCACCGTTCCATCGCCAGAGGGGAAGATCCGGCACGTGTTCCCGAACGGCATCCTGCAGGGCCTGGAGATCGTCGGTTCCGTCCGGATCCACCACCAGCAGGCCGGGCAGCGCGACGACCTCTTCGTCCCAGGCGTGCTGGAGTTGCAGCGTTCGTCGAACGAGACACGCTTCGGCGAAGGCCATCCTCGTGTCGTGCTCGATGCGCGACGACCAGCCCTTGTCCGCGATGCAACCGGGCAGTCGACCGTCCAGCGGCCGGTCGGCGGCAGCCAGCACCACGCAGGGGGCCATCGAGGATGGGTTGTTGGCATCGCTCATGACGTGCGTCACCTTTCGACGTAACCCGAATTCTACCTGCCAAGGCGGGCGACGCCATTGGAATTGCATGATTTGCAGGCTCTATCGCAGCCCAAGGACCGCTCTGGCGACCCGTTGGGCGGCATCGCCGGGAGATTCCCGGACCAGAATCTCGCGCATCGCGGCCCGTGCCCCCGCATCCTCCACCAGATCGGCGAAGACCGGCGCCAGGGCACGCCGGGTCCGGTCCGTATCGATCGCATCCTCCACGAGGACGGCTCCGCCCAGCTCGACCATCGGCTGGGCGTTGAAACGCTGGTGCTGATCGCGGTGATGCGGGTACGGCAGGAAGATGGTCGGTACCGCGGCGGCCCACGCTTCGGCGACGGAATTCGCTCCGGCCCGACTGATGCAGAGCGATGCCGCCGTCCACGCCAATCCCATTTCGTGCAGGAAAGGTACGACACGCGCACGCACCCCACCGGCATCCCATCGTTGCTGGAGCGCTTCCGTCAGTCCCTCGTCTCCGCAGAGATGCAGGATCTGCCAGGACGATCGGCAGGTGTCGTTCTCGATGCAGAGCGACGGGGCCAGTTCATTGATCGTTCGTGCCCCCTGCGAAGCACCGGTGATGAGCAGGGTGCGGCGATCGGGTTCCAATCCGAGTTCGAGCCGTGCGGCCTCCGCCGTGCCCCGTGCGGCGGCGGCGGATCGGATCGGCAGTCCGACCGCGGGCCATTCCGTGCCGTGCTGGATGGTCTGGACGGCGGAGAGCACGAGGTCGGCCTTTCGGGCGACCATTCGATTGGCGAGTCCGGGGACCCGGTCCAGGTTCAGGAGCAGTACGGGGATGTCGTGTCGGACGGCGGCGGAGACCACCGGGGCCGAAACGAATCCTCCAAGGGCCACGACGTGATCGATGTTGCGTTCACGCAGCACATTGGAGCTGTCCCGGAACGTCCGACGCCATCCCCTGAAGAAGGAGGCGAACCCCCGCAGCGACTTCTTCGGCGGACGAGCGGGCATGGCGGTGAAGGAGGCGCCGGCCCGGGTCAGCATCGTGCGATCGATTTCACGATCCGACGGGGCGAAGTGGCACGCGATTCGAGGATCGATGTTCCGCAACGCCTCGGCGATGGCCAGACCGGGGCTGATGTGTCCGCCACTGCCTCCACCTGCGAACAGCACGGACCGGGCGAGAGGAGTGACATCGGGAGGACCGTTGGAATCGATCATCGGCTCATTCGTTCCCGACCGGCAACGCCGTTGGTGCCGCCTGGTCCGCGGAACGATCCGCCGTTCGACGGTCGACCGCCCAGACCAGTCCGAGGCAGGCACTTGTCATCAGCCAGCCGGTGCCGCCCCACGAGACCAGAGGCAGTGCGATGCCCTTGGTCGGGGCCATACCGGTCACCACCATGAGGTTGATCAGGGCCTGCATGCCGAGCGTCAGCATGATTCCCAGCACCAGCACCTTGTGATGGATGGTGGTGGCACGCCGTGCGATGCGTAGTCCCACGACGAGGATCGCCATCAGCAGTCCGACCACCACCAGCACGCCGGCGATGCCCAGTTCCTCGGAGATGACCGAGAAGACGAAGTCTGTCGTGTCTTCGGGGAGGTAGCCGAACTTCTGGACGCTGTTGCCGAGGCCCCGACCCGTGAGTCCGCCGCCGGAGATGGAGGCCATGGACTGCAGGATGTGGTACCCGTAGCCCTGCGGATCGGCGTATGGATCGAGAAATGCCCGAAGTCGATCGATTCGGTACGAACTGACCAGCAC
>TARA_B100001121_G_scaffold2323_2_pt1 | contig 29219 bp, 28 predicted proteins | sample TARA_B100001121 | Tara Oceans TARA_B100001121 (sample SAMEA2622817) | marine metagenome | biome: marine biome (ENVO:00000447); feature: surface water layer (ENVO:00002042); material: "saline water (ENVO:00002010), including plankton (ENVO:xxxxxxxx)" | depth 5 m
AGGAAATAAATTCACTCGTACACGAACTGGCATTGAGGCTCTAATGGAAACAGAAATTCCAGACTCTCTCCAACCCATAAGAAACCGGGCCATCAATCGGCCAAAATTTCGGGGTTTGCTTCACAGCTTTTTCTTTTTCATCTCTATTCCTGTTGGAATCATTTTAGTACTCACCGCACCCTCACCATCAGGAAAGTTCGCTGCGTTTATATTTGCATTCGGCAACTCTGCAATGCTTGGAATCAGTGCATTATTCCACAGAACAAACTTCACAGACTCTGAGTGGATGCGCTTTAGGAGGTTGGATCACATCGGGATCTACTTATGCATTGCGGGCGGGTATACACCGATAGCTATGATTGCAGTTAATGGCTGGGTCCAGAACACGTTACTTATCACAGCATGGGTAAGTGTTGCGTTAGGAACTACCATCAGGTTTCTGCCATTCGACCCTCCATATGGCTTCATGAATGGCTTATTTCTGTCAATGGGTTGGGTAGCGGTGTTGGCTATTCCCCAGCTGATTGACTTCCTTGAATTCGAATGGTTGTTGCTTCTTGGAATAGGAGGAGTGCTTTATACACTCGGCGCATTTATTGTCGGTTTGCGACGACCAGATCCTTGGCCTGACACCTTTGGGTACCATGAAATTTGGCATGCAATGGTTGTAGCTGCGGCAACACTTCATTACTGTGTGATGGCTTTCGGTATCATTCCTCACGCCTAGGTTTCAGTAATTTCAAGGCCCGAAAGTAGTAGAGTAACCACAAACAAAGAAAGGACCTAATAGATAGATGACTTTAGGACCACATCCAAAGCCTTGGCCAAACGGTCCTCAATATGATGTCAACTTACTTGAAGAAGGCGACACTAGAAACGTCGTTGATAAATATCGATATTGGAGTCGCGAAGCCATCATTGCTGACCTAGATCAGTCCCGTCACTCGTTTCATATTGCAATTGAAAATTGGGAACATGATTTCAATATCGGGACTGTTGTCCGTAACGCCAATGCTTTTTTAGCCCGAGGCGTGCACATAGTAGGCAAACGCAGGTGGAATAGAAGAGGCGCTATGGTCACTGATCGCTATCAACACATTCACCACCACCCAACCGTGGAAGATTTCATTCAATGGGCAGACAATCAATCGTGCACCGTAATTGGAATCGATAACATCCCTGGTTCCGAAGCTATTGAGACATCTTCGATGCCTAAGGACTGTGTCCTCGTATTTGGGCAAGAAGGCCCTGGACTAAGTGACGAAATGATCAAAGCATCAGCGAAAATACTTGCAATTACGCAATATGGGTCAACAAGATCAATCAACGCTGGAGTCGCAAGTGGTGTAGCAATGTACGAATGGCTGAGGCAACATTCACAAGATTGAGATTATTGCAGAGGGGGGAACGATCCTTGCATGTAAGCCTGTTCCTCAATTTTCTTTTCGATACGCCAGCCTTCTTCAGTTTTGACACAAAAATCGTTGTACCATCCTCCAACGATAAAAACGTGGAGGCTTTCTCCCTCAGGGTCATAAACCCCGTCAGCGTTGATCGGAACTCCAACGGGGTTATGGAACATAGTTCTGCATTTTGCAGAATCCCCATGGTATTCAATAAATGACTTACCTATCATATGTTGTGTCATCGGGAACATAGACAAATTCTTCTGAAGCCATTTCTTGATGGTGGGGTAGTCACCTTTTCCTTCAGGACCACCCGAACTTTCGTAGTCTAAGAATGCTTGCTCGGTAAAGACCTCATCAAGCATATTCCAGTCTTTATTATCTATTGCTTCGACATATTTAATCATTAACCGTTCAATCTCAAAATGATCATTTATTTCATCAATATTCATGTCTTCCTAAACTATTCGACTTTCGCTATCGCCCCAATACTCGTCACGCAACAGTCGTTTATAAAGCTTTCCAGTGGGATGCCGAGGAAGTTCATCTCGGAAGTCAATACTTCTTGGGCATTTCACTTTTGCGAGTTGCTCTTGGCAATATAACAGAAGTTCTCTTTCAACTTCTGGTGATGCTTGATCTGGGTCAAGAAGTTGAACGACTGCTTTGACCTCTTCTCCTAAATCATCATTGGGAACTCCGAAAACCGCAACGTCAAGAACTTTCTCATGCATCGTTAAGACATTTTCCGCCTCTTGAGGGTAGATATTGACTCCTCCCGAAATGATCATAAATGCTTTTCTATCTGTTAGGTATAAGAAACCGTCTTCATCAATTTTTCCAATATCACCTAGCGTCGACCAGCCATTATTTAGTTTGGCGCTTTCAGTCTTCTCAGGGTCATTGTGGTATTCAAAATTGCCATCACTTTCAAAATAAACGCCACCTATTTCTCCGACCGGCAGCTCAGCACCATCATCATCAACAATATGTAATGTTCCCAATATTGCTTTCCCGACCGTTCCTTCGTGGCTGAGCCAATCGTCACTGTTGCAATAGCAAAATCCGTTACCCTCGGTGCCGGCATAGTATTCATGAATAATTTTTCCCCACCACTCAATCATTTGCTTCTTGACCGGAATTGGGCATGGTGCTGCAGCATGGACCACAGACTCAAGCGAGGAAACATCAAATGCTTCGCGCTCGGTTTTATCAAGTTTTAATAGCCTGACGAACATTGTTGGGACTACTTGCATAAATGTTGCCTTGTACTCCTGAATACTTTCAAGAAGCTCTAGTGGGTCGAATCTCGGCATAACAATTACGGTCCCACCAATCTTATGTATTCCTCGGCAGAAGCGAAGTGGCGCAGCGTGATACAAGGGGGCAGGAGATAGATAAACAGTGTTTTGATTAGCGCCAAAAAGAAGACCAAGCAAGGCTGTAACTCCATCAGTGTCTCCTAGAGCAGTCTCTGGCAAGGGAACTTTGACTCCCTTGGGACGCCCAGTGGTACCTGAAGAATAGAGCATGTCAGCACCCTCAACCCTTGGTCCGACAGGCGTAATTGGCTGTTCTGCCAGAAGCGCCTCAAGCTGATCGTAGCCATCAATATTTCCGCCCACACTAAGTCGCAAAAAAACATGTGGTATATCATCTTCTAACTCAATAGCCTCTTGCGCTTTATATGTGGAGGTGATGAAAGCACCAGCCCCGCAATCGTTAATGATGTAAGCCATCTCAGGTGCCGTAAGCCGAGAGCTTATTGCTGTGTAATATAAACCTGCATAGTGGGCGCCCCAACAGATGGGTAAAAATTCCATACGGTTTTCAAGGCATAGCGCAACATGGTCACCGGGTTTCAAGCCAGCTGCCTGAAATAGATTGGCCATTCTTTCTGCATACTCATGAAGCTCCAGAAATGACATTGATTCACCTGTGTCAGACATGATGATCGCAGGCTTATCAGGGGTCGACTTTGCTATTTCACCAGGGTACATTCTTACTCCTTTATCCTTTGAGTGATGCTAAGTGACCCAAAATAGTCTTGCAACATGAAGACAAGGAAAGAAGATTACATTAGATCGAAAAAGACCGTGGCCAATCGTTTGGACGAATTAAAGCATCCGAACCGCCATCAACATAAACTAGTGACCCACACATGAAATCTGCAGCTGGGGAAAGCATCATTGCTATCCATTTAGCGATGAGGTCAGGAGAGCCAAAGTCTCCGACAGGAATCGGTAGGTGCTCAACAGCAGGTCCAAATACAGGGTCGTTGATACTGTTCTTGAGCAATGGAGTCATGATCGCTCCCGGACAAATAGCGTTTAAACGAATTCCATTCCCTGCCCAATCTTCCGATGGTGCATTCATGCGAACATATCTAGCAACCGCTAACTTAGATGCGGCATAAGCTATTGCCATATCCTGTGGGCTCTCAAGCCCATCAAGAACTTCATAGGCTGTTTGCTCGTCACGATCTAGACAGGCGTTAACAAGTTCATCGGGAATGTTTGGAGTAATCGTAGTTGAGTTCGAGGATACAGCTACAACGTATGAGTTTTCATTGCCTTTAGCTAAGGAGTCTTTTAACCCTTCTAAAAGCTCCATGGTCCCAAACCAATTAATTGAAAGCATTAGTCTCGGGTCGAAGGGAACTGAAACACCAGCACACGTTACCAAACCGTCAAGTTTACCTCCGGCCATGTCAAGCGTTGAAGCAATTGCTCTCTGCCTTCCCTCGGGTGTTCCCAAATCAGCTTCAATCTCCGCATTTTGGATATCAATCCCAATAACATCTACCGCTTGAGATTCCATTAACTCGCGGGTTGCAGCTCCGATGCCCGACCCTGATCCTGTTATTGCTATAGCGCCCACAAAAACCTCCCCTTAGCTATTTAAACTTTAGACTCAACTAAATTTCACTGCATATTGTGTAATTCTTTCTCTAAAGCAGCAAAATGAATACGTGGCTGAAGAAGATCAAAATAAATCTGGTCCGCCAGAAAGTCCGCGGGTAAAGCAGAACCCATGGGAATCAATCATGCCGATTGTTTTGTTTATCGTCTTCAACAGAATGTTGGGTTTGGCACAGGCTATCGTCGCTGCGACTGTTTGGTCTGTAGCTATCTCCATTCGCAGGTATAGAAACGGGCATCCCATAGGAAAGTTCATTCCCATAGTCACTGCAGGAATTGTGATAAGGGGAGTCATAGGAATAATCACTGACAGCGAAGCTGTATATTTTGGAATTGGAATTGGAACTAAAGCTTCCGTGGGAATTGGGCTCATATCTACAGCATTATTATCTCGTGGATATTTGACAAAGCAGGTTGAGAAATTTATCTATTCCAATAAATTCAGCACAGACCATCCGGCTTTCCAATTGGGAGTTAACCGAGTTGCCTGCATTTTAGGAGTTGCATTGCTTGTAAGTTCTGGTTTTGATATCTGGCTGTTTAACAATGCTTCGGTTGACGGTTACCTGATCATTAGATTCTTTGTGAACTGGGTGTACACAACTGCGGTGATCATATTAGTCGCCTACTATTTAGATCGTGAATGGGGGAAAATTGTTGGTTTTCCCGGAATTTCTTCACTTCTGAAAGGTGAGTTGGAGAAAGATGTTTAAAACTTTGGAGATGACATGAAAAGAGATCTAGAAAATTTTGGAGTCCTTATTACTGGAGGAGGGACCGGTATCGGAAAAGCTTGTGCTGCTGAAATGTATTCTCATGGAGCGCTTGTGACTATATGTGGAAGAACCGAAGAGAACTTGAAACAGTCTGTTCAAGAAATAGTTGAAAACCATCAAGATGGTGGAGTTATTCAATATGTGGCTTGTGACGTAACTGACGAAGAACAGGTCCTTGAAACTGTTTTAGCTGCTGATGAGTTTGGTGAGGGCCTTGATGGAGTTGTTGCAAATGCAGGAGGGGGAGGAGCAATAGTTCCATACCACATGCAGACCGCGGAAGAGTTCTCAAGAGTTCTAAACTTGAACGTCCTTGGCACGATGCTTTGCATCAAACATGCTGTTCCCATACTGCGAAAGTCTGATAAAGCTTCTTTTGTGGGGATGTCATCTATAGCAAGTCACCTAACCCATCTTTGGTTCGGAGCGTATCCTGCCGCGAAAGCTGGTATTGAAGCGATCATTCGAAATGCAGCTGATGAGTATGGGCCAGCAAATATACGATTCAATGCGGTTCGCCCTGGTTTTATCGAGACTGAGATCATGGAGGGCATTCCCAGAGACAGTGAGATATTTTCCAGCTATATAGAAAACACACCACTTGGAGACGTGGGCCAGCCAAATGATGTCGCTGCGCTTGTAAAGTTTCTCCTGAGTTCCGAATCAAGATGGATCACCGGTCAGTGCATAAATGTTGATGGTGGTCATTCACTAAGAAGGGGGCCTCAATTTACACAGTTTTTAAGCAACTTTTCTAATGACCAACTTCACGGAGAACTTCCTTAAATGTTGGGGATGACATTAGGTGCAGGTTCTGTATCGCTTCGTCTTTATGCATCCGAGGGAACATCAGTTGATCAGGTAAATCAAATGCGAGCAGAGGCACAACTCGCTGAGGAGATTGGCTATGACGGTGTCATGGTTAGTGAACATCATGCAGGATTTCCGGGATACTTACCCAACCCGCTTCAGCTCAGTGCGTTTCTTTTGGCAGCGACTGAGAAAATATGGGTTTCTCCTTGTCCGCTGCTACTCCCGACCAAACCTCGTGCCATGCTTGCAGAAGAAATAGCTTGGCTATCCAGCGCTTACCCACATCGAGTAGGAATAGGCTTCGCTGCAGGTGCGCTTCCAGTTGACTTTGAGCTGGCAGAAGTCCCATTTGATGAGAGAAATATCCGATTCAAAAGTAACCTTCCTTGGATCGTTGATACTTTGCGAGGGATAGCTGAAGATCCGATTGCAAAGGATCTCGCCATAAATCAATGCAAACTTCAACCAATTCCAATTGTAATCGCAGCACAGAGTACCGAAGCATGTAGGAGAGCTGCGAGACTTAATGCAGGAATTCTCTTTGATTCGTTGCAATCTCCCGAAGTCTCCAAGAAGCTGTCTTCTGCATATCGAGAGGCTGGCGGAAACGGCCCAGTCATACTGATCCGGCGTGTTTGGATTGGAAGCCCCCCAACGTCACAGATTCAAGCTCAAATGGAGCATTACCATAGCTATGCAAGTGATCGGGCTAAAGCGAATTGGATTCAGGGAGATAGCACGGTATTTGGCCAAAATGGTGCTGAAGCGGCTGAGCGTTTAAGCGGAATGGTGCAGGACTCAGGATGCGATACAGTCAATATACGTGTACATGTTGCTGGGCTAAAGGCTGATCAAGTAATTGAACAACTGGGAAGGCATAAGGATGATCTAGTTCCAGTGTTGAAATCTGATCTTAAACGTGGCTAGCTTTTGGGGTTAAATCCATAGGGCAAGATGCTAAACCATAGACAAAAGCATTAGGCATTTCTACAGGGTTACCAGCAAGTGCAAAGTTCTCTACACGCTCTATCAGTTGCTCAAAGAAGAGCTTTATTTCAAGACGAGCCAAAGATGCGCCTAAACAGAAGTGAGTACCAAACCCAAAAGCAATATGGTGGTTTGGGTTTCTGCTGATATCGAGTGCTTCAGGGTTAGTAAACTTCTCTGGATCCCTATTCGCTGAAGAGTACATGAGTACGACCTGGTCACCCTTGCGTATTGTTTTGCCATGTATGGAATAATCCTCCGTAGCGACACGGCACATATTATGAATTGGAGTTACATATCGAATAAATTCCTCTACGGCGATTTCAAGATCTGCACCGCCCTTTAGGAGTTCCCACTGAGTGGGGGAGTTAGCAAGATTAAGCATCGATCTTGCAATTACTGTACGTGTTGTTTCTGCTCCTCCATCAAGTAACAGCAAACAATCACTTATTATTTGATCTAGACCAAAATCTGAACCATCCTTTAAACCTTTAGACTCAGCCGTAATCCAAGCTGACATGATGTCATCCGAAGGATTTATTTTCTTATCAGAATAAAGCTTCATGCAGGCTTCCACGAACTCAAAAACTGCCTTGGTGCCTTCCTCGTTCTGATAACGGGGCCCGCCACCCAACGCGATCGTCTCTTCAGACCATCTGTGAAGTGACGGCCAAAGGTCTTCAGGAAACCCAAGTAGATGCCCAATCATCATTGCCGGAAGAGGAGCAGCGAGTTCACCAACAATGTCCGTTGGGCCTTCATTAGATAAGGCGTTATCAAGGAGATGCTCCACAGCACCAGTAATATGGGGCGTCCAAGAATTTACTGAACGAGGAGTGAACCTTCTAGAAACCAGTAACCTCCGAACATTATGCTGAGGGTCATCTAAACCGATTATTGACGAATCTGCAGGCAGGTTAGGACGGTACCCTCCCTTCTCCTTGTCTGAATTGATGAAAATTGCTTTATTCTTCTCAATTTCTACTATGTCGTCGTAACGCGAGATACCCCATATCTCATTGCTGGAGTCCCAATAGATAGGGTCCTCTTCTCGCATCCAACGGTACGTCTCATAGGGGTTATTCGTATAGAACTCACCATCAAGGAGATCAATTGATCTATCAGCCACGCAAACACAGTACCCCGTATCTAGAAACATCGCCTCATTGGTCTTGAAAACTCGCCTACGGAACTCCCAAATCACAGTAAGAGACGATAAGTTAAGGATATGTCAATAGGTATGGATTTGGAACGATTCGGTCTCCTTCAAACTGTCGTCAATGAAGGCAATTACAAAAGCTCAGTAAATAGATTTCAAGAAGAAAATATCTTGCTTCCTACCTTTGAAGAGTTGGCAGACCCAACCAAAATACCCAATCCTGTTAAAGAGGCACTAAAGCAAATAGATCCTAACGAAGCCCACCCATTAAATCTATTTAGAGTCCATTGGTACAATGAATATGGCACGGGTGGAACCGTAGATGTCCCGCAACATATTGTCCTCCCGTCAGAACTAACAGGGGTTGATGCAAAAATAGTATTGGCCTACGGGAATCGCTTTCCCATGATTACAGCTCATAAAGTCTTAGCTGCATATTCCTGCTTTGCGCCACGTGTTATAAGCGGCCAATTTAATCCGACTCACCATCGGGCTATATGGCCATCAACTGGGAACTTTGCCAGAGGGGGAATAGCGATATCTACTCTAATGCGCAGCCGTGGAGTAGCTGTCTTGCCAGAGAACATGAGTCAAGAACGCTTTGACTGGTTAGACAAGTGGGTTATGAACCCAGACGACATCATTCGAACACCTGGTTCAGAAAGTAATGTCAAAGAGATCTATGATGCGTGTAACGAACTTGAACAAGATGAATCAAACTATATCTTTAATCAGTTTTCGGAATATGCAAACCATATCGGGCACTATGCAGTAACGGGTAGGGCATTAGGTCATATATTTGAAACTCTTAAAATTAATGAACCACAACTCAACCTTGCTGCCTGCACATTTGCCTCTGGGTCAGCAGGTACGCTCGCTGCCGGTGACAGACTAAAAGACGATTACGGTGCAAAGATTATTGCTGTGGAAGCTCTAGAGTGCCCAACCATGCTCTACAACGGGTATGGCGAACACAACATACAGGGAATAGGCGACAAACATATACCTTTAATCCATAACGTCATGAATACAGATATTGTTGCCGGAATATCTGATGCGGCTACAGATGGGTTAAATCTCGTATTTACGACCGATAGCGGAAAGGAATACCTAAAGTCCGAACATCAGATTTCAGAGGAAATTGTGGAAAATTTGAAGCATTTGGGATTTTCATCTATCTGCAACATGATGGCTTCTATCAAAACAGCAAAAGAGTTAAAACTAGGCCCCAACGACGTAATCATGACGGTAGCGACAGATGGATCAGAACTTTATGAAAGCGAAAAAGCTCATTTGATGAGAGACAAGTATCCCAACGGCTTTACCGCTAAAGATGCGCATGAGATTTTTACCTCCCACGTTGTGAATGCGGACTCACAGCACTTGGAAATTCTCAGTGATGTAGGAAGAAATCGGATCTTTAACCTTGGCTATTACACATGGGTTGAGCAACAAGGTATTTCTGTGGAAGACTTTGACGCACGTCGGTCACAAGAATTTTGGAATGAACTCCATAAGTTTCCACCTATTTGGGATGAAATGATTCGTGAATTTAATGCCCAAACAGGCGTGTCGGCCTAACGTGGGTTCAGATCACAACAGCTATACTTCATGGATACTCACACCTGATGGGGCAGAGTGGCCTAGTAAAAACGACGAAGAGCTAAATCCCTATATTCGGTGGCGAAAAATGTTGTGGTCGTGGCACAAAGCGATCGATCGTGGTTGGAAAGACGAAGATTTTATTCTCTTAGTAAAACAAATAAATGATGCTATCGAGAGGACAACCGAATCAAAATTCACAATAACACCCACCGGAATCTGGGAAAATGCATCAGATTTGTTGCCCTCCTCTGTGATTTGGAAAGATGAAACACAAAATGTAGGTGGATCCCATAAGGCTCGTCACCTTATGGGGTTGCTACTTCACCTTGCTATTGATTCGATAGAAGACAATAAAAGACTTGCGATATCATCGTGTGGAAATGCAGCAATAGGGGCAGCAACCGTCGCACGAGCTGCTGGGCGGCCGATAGATGTGTTCATACCTACCTGGGCAAATCCCTCAATAGTCGCAGAGTTAGAATCTCTTGGAGCGCAAATCCATGTGTGTGAGAGAAAAAAGGGTCAACTTGGTGACCCATGTATGGTTGAATTCCATAAGGCGATTGAAAGCGGTTCTCTGCCATTTGGTGTTCAAGCTACAGAGAACATACTTACTCTTGATGGCGGACGAACAATAGGGTGGGAATTGGCTGAAGCACTTGAAGATAACCCTGCCGACGATCTATTTATTCAAGTAGGAGGAGGAGCGCTTCTAACTAGTTGTGCGATAGGGCTGTTTGAGGCCGCACAATTCGGAAAACTCTCCAAAGTACCGAAAATTTGGGCAGTGCAATCTGAGGGTTGCGCACCATTTGATGCAGCTTGGAAAAGGATACCTACAGAAAAACCTGTTGAAGAAGTAATTGAGTATTGCCAAAAAAACCAGTCTGAACTTATGCAACCATGGACTAATCCAACGAGCATAGCGACCGGTATTCTCGATGATATAACTTACGACTGGATAGGAGTTGCGCGTTCCTTATTACTCAGCAAAGGGGGCAGTGTGGTTGCGCGTGAAGATCAAATCGTGCAAGCAAGCGAACTCGTTCCAAAAATAGGAATACAGACTGAGCCAACGGGAGCTGCATCCGTAGCAGGGGCAATCAATGCATTTGAAGCGGGTCAGATAGATGCTCAAACAATAATCGCAGTCTTATTAACTGGAAAAGACCGAAGTGTTAATCGAGGCCTTGATTAACAATCACGTTGTCTCGGCGACTTAATGTCATCCAGATCCGACCAGGAGGGATAAGCATAGGGGAGCCATCATCGAGTGTCAGAGAAAACCATTCCCGTTCACTTGACCTTGACCAATAACCCTTCACCATTTTCCCTCCGTGGAAAACCCATGCAGTGCCAGACCCGACAGTTTCAGCGACAGGAACATTGACTCCAGATTCGCAACCATAGCAGGTAAGGAAATAAAGAGTTTCAAGCATGATGAGTGTGTCTGCAGAAATTCTATGAGCGTTGTTATTCGGATCTAAGTAGTAGTGCGGTTGATTGGTAACTTCGCCAGAGGCGGAATATCGATCTACAGTGCTCTTTTCATAGTGGAACTCTTCCTCATTCCAATACCAAGAAGTCGTGTAGTCAAACCAATACTTGAGAAGTACCTCCTCAGCTATCGCCGCATCATCGGGCATATCACCGAACTCCCAAAGCGGGCTCAAGGGCGAGGAATAACTTCCACGATTATCATTAGTTCGTAAAGAATTCGTGTCGCCATACAAGTTCCATGGCCTTGGCCTTGCTCCTATGCGAAAAGAACCTGGTGGTTCGTCAAACTCGCGAACAGTAGATGCGTCAGCGATAGCCTTTATCCAGTCCTGCCCGCCCGAATGAATAAATAATGAGGCCCAGGGATTCTGAAGTGCAAAGTCGGTTGGTCTCATAGAACGAATGGGTCCTACGAAGTCGGCGTCAGCAGCTTGAAAGACAGCTAGATATCTCGTTATGCCTTCGACCCAAACCTCGATCATCATATCTGCGAGTTCGATTCCGGATTGTGGTCGAGCTTCTTCATGGTTATCAATTTTGACCACTACTGGTCTCACTATGAGACTCTCCTCGTTAACAGCTAGACCATTGAACGGTGATCGCGTGATGTTATCTATCTCGCCTTGTTCAAAAATTGTCGGTGTCGGGGTTGGAATGGGGGTAGGCGATGGTAATGGGGTAGGCGCTGGCGTCGCCATCGGCATCGGTTCAACTGTAGGGTTCGCTGGCAGGTCAGCGGGATCTTCACTAGGTTCAACAGTAGCGAGCGTGGATTGGCTCGTGTTGGAACATGCCACAACGCCTGTTAGCAATACGAATGCAACGATAGATGCTAATAGGCCTTTTAAGGGTATTCGTTGTTTGTGGGCATATGGGGAGTTGGAATGCACAGATGGATAGTAGAGGACATTTTCATATTTTTGATGTCATTGATGGGATTATCAGTCGCTTATTCTAGCAGGGCCAAAAAGCGGATCTCTACCACGGATCGCTCCCCATCGGCGCGTACCGTACTCAAAATGCCACCACTCACAATTTAGAACTACGAAACCAGTTTCAGTCATGGACCAGTAAAGCCACCTTCGAAGATCTCTATTGATACTTTCCTTAATCTCCAATGCGTCAGCGGCCGCTAAATCGGTGAAATCATCAAAACCCGTACCTAACCCGAGAGGGATGCCGTGAAGTGTGAAGCTACAGTCAACTGTCCCACCAGATAAGTGAGGAGGGCAAAGTCGGGTTTCTCTATCAGCAGGCGACACAAAACCCTCTGGCAAATTTGGGTCCTTGTAGGCTGCATTAAATAACTCTGCCTGAAGATCTAGTGGTCGCCAAGCATCAAAAACGCATAAACCCCATGGTTCAGGAAGCGAATCAACGACTTTATATAGGAGAGCATTTGCCTCGGGGCGCAACCAAGTGTCATCTTGAGCATTATTCCAGCCAGCGTTGAGATAACTTGTAATAGTCTTGATGCGGGGATGATCAACCTTTTCCAGGTCGCCCAAAGTATCAGGAGCATCAGGAAAAGTCGATGGCTCCACCAGAGTTGGCATAGCTTCTGTCTCTGGAGGAAAAATTCCGAATCTTTGACATACCTGATCGCCTGATTCCGTGAGCGTTGGATCATTGAAATAAGGCATGAAATGAAGGTACATCAAATGTGAGCGCACAACAGATCAAAATACAAAGATTCGTTTAAACCTGAACCGCAAAGAAGTGTAGGCTATTCGCGTGGACAGGTGCGGGTGATTGTTCTAGATGTATGATGCTGAAGCGATTGTTATTGGAGGAGGCCATAATGGCCTTATTTGTGCTGCATATCTAGCGAAGGCAGGCGTAACCACAATTCTTGTGGAAGCAAGAGATTCCGTTGGGGGATGTGCTTCAACAGTTGCTGACATGGGCGCAAGATTCAATATTTGCGCTTGTGACCATAGCTTGATCAGGGCAATGCCTTTAATAGATGAATTAAATTTAAGTTCTCACGGGTTGGATTACCTAGAGCCAGAAGCTACTTATGTGAACGCTTTCCATGAAAATTCTGGTTCTTGGGTCTTTTATCATGACTCTAACCAAACGATGGATGGGTTATCAATCACACATCCTTCCGAAGTCGCAAACTACAAACGATATTTAGAAGATGCGATACCAGTAGCAAAGCTTGTTATTGAAATAGCTCAAAGCTGTGCCTCAATGACAGAGTTTCTACAAGTTGCAAGCCGGAAAAGGATGAAAGGAGTGTCTAAGCTTCTCCGCTGGAGCAAAGCTAGTGCAGTTGACGTATTCAAAGACTATTTTGATGACTGGCATCTTTACATGCCTGGAATTAGTACAGGGCCCACTGTATGGGGTGCGCCTCCCGAAGCCCCAGGAACCGGTTTAGCAGCGACTGTCTATGCAACTAGGCATCTAATAGCGAGTGGTAGGCCACGAAGGGGAAGCGGTTCACTTCCAGACGCCATACTAAAAAGTTATCTTAGTCATGGTGGACAAGTACGTTTGAAAAGTATTGTTGAAAAGCTCCAAATTGAAAACAATAAAGTGAAAGCAGTCCAACTTCAAGATGGCAGTGTTATAGAAGCCCCGACTGTAATAGCTGCTTGCGATCCTCACACGGTCCTTGTTAATTGGATTGATGAGGCACCTGTATCCGCAAAGTCTTTAATATCGAGATGGCAAAAGGAACCTGCCCCAGAAGGCTACGAGTCGAAACTGGATGGCATAGTTCAAAATTTGCCAACATATAAATTCATGTCTGAACTTACGGGAAAATTTGATCACACAGACTTAACGCAATCGACAGTAATCATCTCACCATCACCTGAGAAGCTTAAAGAAGCACACATTCTAAAAGATCAAGGTCTCATTTCTGATCAACCCACTATGTTAGCAAGCATACCCTCCGCTTTAGATCCAGAAATGAAAGCAGATAATGGTCTGCATACATTTGGTTTAGAAGTTCTTTTCACTCCGTATTCACTAAATGGGGGATGGAAAGGATCACAACAACCAGATCGCTGGCTCGATATCTGGGGAAATGTTATGGATGGAGACTTTAGATCACAAATCACGAAGTGGAGAGCTATGACCCCAGATATCTATGAAAAAGACTTTTTTATGCCCAAAGGTCATAGTCCCGGATATGCGGCTTCTCCTTTAGCAACACTTGTTGGAAGGAGCCGCGAATTGAGTAGATATAAAACACCAATTAAAGGGTTATACCTAACGGGTGCAGGCACATTTCCAGGAGCGGGAATATTCGGCGCCCCAGGAACGAATACAGCAAAAACAGTTCTGAAGTCTATAAGTAGTTCCTGAAGATGACCAAACTTAGCGTGAATATCATGCCTATCTCTCCAGCCGAAGAGATTGCGGAACTAGCTGCTTACGCAGAAAGTAAAGGTTTCTCTCGCTGTTGGGTATATGACGAAGGGCTAGTCACTCGAGACGTATATGTGGTTCTTGCTGCTATTGCAGCCAAGACAGAAAAGATACTCATTGGGCCCGGCATTACGAATGCCTATGTCCGACATCCCGGGGTTACGGCATCTGCCATAGCTACAATTGATGAATTCAGCGATGGACGTGCATTCATAGGCTTGGGCTCCGGTGGCGGATTGACCCTTGACCCAATGAAAATTAAGCGGCACAAGCCATTGACTTTAGTGCGGGAGATGGTTGAGGTTCTTCGACTATTATTCAGCGGGGAAACAGTAAACTTTTCTGGAGAAAAGCTTTCACTTGGCCCTGCTCAGATTAATTATGGGGGTAAGGAAATAGATATCTTCTTGGCAGGACGCGGCCCCAAGATGCTTGAACTCGGAGCTCAAAAAGCTGATGGGTTTTACCTAAGCTACATATACAAAAAACACCTTGCAGGCGTTATCGCTAAGCTTCGCACACAGAACAGGTCAGATAGTAAAAGATTCAATATTGTGTACTCAACAATGTTAGTCACTGATGATAAAGAACTAGAAGACGCTAAAGCTCAACTCTCGTTCAGACTTGTGGACTCTCCGCTAAGCATAAAAGAAGAGATCGGGATGACGAAAGAAGATGAGCTCAAAATTAAGAGTGCACTAAGAGAAGGTGGCCCTCAGCTAGCTGGAAAATTCGTCAAAGAAGAATGGGTAGAAGAATTTACATTAACTGGGAATTTGGAGTCAATCAGAGAAGAATTGTTCCGATTCTTTGAGGCAGGTATTGATGAGTACCAACTACCTGTCTACGAACTGCAATCCGCTGAAAAGGATATTGAACGGGTTGCTACCTTTTTCAACGGCAAACTTAGCTAGGCGTCATCGTCCTTCCCACCGTTTTAAAGCAGCAACCTCTATGCCTAGGTGATCTAGTGCTCTACCTGCAGAATGATCAATAACATCTCCTAGATTGTCAGGGTTGTTGTAAAAAGCTGGAATAGGAGGGTATATTACTGCCCCGATTTCAGTGGCCTTAGTCATCAGACGAAGATGCCCTAAATGAAATGGGGTTTCACGCACCATGAGCACTAAAGGGCGTCGTTCTTTCAGCGTCACATCCGCCGCTCGCGATACCAAGTCAGCCCCAAATGAATTCGCTATAGCAGAGAGCGTTTTGATTGAGCAAGGAGCAACAATCATCCCAACTGTCTTAAAAGATCCGCTAGCGATAGATGCACCGATATCTCTAGCACTATGCACTTCATCAGCTAATTCCTCAATCTCCGAAACACTGTATTCAGTTTCAACCCCGATGGTGCTTTTCGCTGAAGGGGTTATAACAAGGTGTGAGTTCACATCTTCTACCTGTCGAAGCATTTGTAAAACACGTATCCCATATATTGAGCCGCTAGCTCCTGAGATAGCAACCACCACATTCCTCAGGTCCATATCACCCTTTCAAAAGACTAGAAAGATCAATCGAAGGATATGCTACCCGCTCTCCATATTCACGCCGTTCTCTCTTATAAGTAGCATCAATTCCGACCTTTGTGCTTATTCCACGCTTATCGGCGGTTGGATCCATTTCGTGGCCTTGTGCCTCACCGATTTGGAAAACATCGCGCTCCCATTGCACTCGATTCGTTATCGCCCAAAGAACCTCGGAAGATTCATGCATATTGACATCACGGTCTACAACAACAACATTTCGTATGTTGATGTGTGCTGACATTGCTGCCATTGCCAAGTTTTTCGGAGTACCTGGGTTATCCCGATCAATCTGAATCACTGCCATAAAGCCATTACCGTAAGGCGGAATAATCACATCTGCATTTGGGTCAATATGGCGGATATGTTTTCGCAGTAGTGGCTCTCTGGGGAGGATATTCCCTATGTAGATATGCTCATACCAACCTGGGATTATCGTTTGATAAATGGGGTCATTCCTAAATGAAATTGCTGAAACCTCCAAAGTTGGTGAATCCCACATCTCCCCGTGGTAGCCATGGAATTCTGCTAGCGGTCCTTCGGGTGCTCTTTCTGCTGGCCTGATATGACCTTCAATCACGATTTCAGAATGTGCGGGTATATCAATATCAACGGTTTTCCCGTTGCAGACCTTTATACCTTCGTTACGAATAGCTCCTGCTATTAATAATTCATCAACTGGCGTTCTTACCCCAGCAGCAATCATTATTGCGGGGTCAAGACCCATTGCCAAGGCTACTGGGAACGGTGCTTCTGGATCAGGGCGAGACTTCATGAAAGTTCCAACATCTCGCCATTCATTGACATTAAAGCCGAGAATATTTTTGTCCAACACGAGCATACGATTGTACGAGAGATTACCGCGCCCAGAAACTGGGTCCTTAGTGACTGAAACTGCTCCTGTTATGAATGATCCTCCATCACCCCTGCTGTGTTTAGGGATTGGCAAAACGCCAAGATCAACATCGTCACCAGTTAAGCAATTCTCATGCCAATCAGCTTCTGTTGTAAGTTGAGTAGAAATTCCATTACTGCTCTCAAGTGCTTCACCCATCACATCAATGATCGATTCCGGCTCGCACTCTAAAGCCAATGCTGTCCTTTTATGCGATGAAACTCCTCCAGCAAAGATCGGCATCTTTGTTTCTCTTACGTTGTTGAAGAAAGCTGCACCTCCGTCACTCCTGGCGAGTGATGCTGTTATGTCAGCAATTTCATGATTGATTGAAACCTCTTGGGAGATCGTAGCGAGTTGGCCGTTCTCCTCTAGGACATCAATAAAAGAGCGTAAGTCATTAATCTCGGGCATGTCATAGAATATACCTCAGATAGCTATTGCGCCTTTTGGAGCATAAAATAGGATATGTCCAACTCCACAGCCACTTCACTATGTATCCAAAATGCGTATATTCCGGAACGTGGGCTAAGTGATATAAGCATTGATCAAGGGAGAATCACAGCTGTTTCGCAGCCTGGGGCAGCGCAAGCGTTTAACGAAGTTCATGATCTCAACGGGTGGCTAGTTGTGCCTGCAATGGCTGAGCCTCATGCTCACTTGGATAAAGCTTTAACAGCAGATATTGTTCCGAATCCATCAGGAGAACTCATGGGAGCGATCACTGCTTGGATTGCCGCAGCAGAAAAGGGAACATTTACGCATGAGAACACGGTTCAACGTGCATGCGAAGCAATGGAGTTGCTGGTCATTCATGGAATAACAGCCGTTCGAACACATGTGAATGTGACTGCTGATATCGGCACCTCATCAGTAAAAGCTCTGTCTGAGGCAAAGAATCTATTCAATGATGTATTAGATATCCAAATAGTAGCTTTGATGAATTCTCCGATGACAGGACCGAACAGCAAGGGCAATGTTGAAGCGCTTCATTCCGTAGTAGAGTTCGGCGTTGACTTTGTAGGTGGTTGTCCTCACCTTGAACCAGACCCTCAAAAGATGATTTCTTTTATGTTGGGACTTTCGCAAGATGCAGGACTGGGTATTGACTTCCACGTTGATGAAACACTTGACAAAGAGATGTTGACTTTGAAAGATCTAGCCAAGCAAGTAATCAACACCAGCTTTCCGTACCCGGTGTCAGCTAGTCATTGTGTTTCACTTGGAATGCAATCTGAAAAGACGCAGACGGAGGTTTCCAAACTTGTCGCAGAAGCAAACATAAGTGTCTTTACACTTCCTCAGACAAACCTTTATCTGCAAGGGCGTGAGCACCAGGAGGCTATGCCACGAGGTTTGACTGCGATCAAAGCTCTCATTGAGAATGGAGTTCTAGTTGCCGCAGGGGCAGACAATGTTCGCGACCCTTTTAATCTCATGGGTCGCAGTGACCCTCTAGAAACTGCGTCATTGATGGTGATGGCAGGTCATCAAAGTATTGAGAACGCATTTGAAATGGTAAGCAGTAATGCGAGACAAGCTATGGGCCTTGAACCGGCTTGTTTAAACCAAGGGGACTTGGCTGACTTTGTAGCAATTGATGCACCCTCGCTAGGGGCCGCAATGGCTGATGCTCCTATGAGTAGACGAGTGTTCAAAGCTGGGAAACTAGTTGGATCAGTAGATCAGAGTTCCGTCGTGTACAAAGGGTCATGAACCGCTTCCCATCAATCGCAACTGATTTAGTTTTAAGTCCATTTGGAGCTTCCGCAACGGAGCTGGTTGAAGCTGCGAAGTGTGCTGATGAAAGTGGTTTTGATGGTGTTTGGGTCTTGGATCATTTCAGTGGAAAATTAGTAGGGAAAGACTGGTCGCATGAACCTTTCACTGTCCTTGGAGCGATCGCCAATGTAACAAAAGAAGTGAACGTCGGGCCACTCGTTGCAAATATGGTTAATCGAAACCCAGTGTTACTAGCATCGTCCTTTTCTTCATTGCAATCTCTTGCTTCAGGAAGGGCTGTGTTGGGTCTCGGGACAGGAGCTCCTCCAGGATCACGATTTGCTTTAGAACAAGAAATGATAGGGAGAGGACTTGAAGAAGAAGGAGTCAGGCGGCGTGAGCGCCTCATCGAAACTATTAATGCTTTAAGAAGTATTTGGAATGGGGACAAAAACTTTGCAGGAAACTACTTCGCATATGAGGGTTTAGAGAGCGTTATTGTGCCTAATATGCCTTTGCGAATAATAGTTGGTGCCAATGGAAGAAGAATGATTGAGTTGGCTTCAAATCATGCTGATGGTGTGAACATTCGTGTAGGTCCTTCTATCAAAGAATTAATTCATCTCGCTACTGAGTTAGCGCCTAGCGCAGATTTCGAGATTAGCATCCACGAAGATTTTGATTATAGCCATCCTTTTGGCGGAGATTTTGAGAAGTGGGTGCAAATGGGTGTCACGAAACGGGCGTGCATGGTCAGTGCGCCTTTTGATATGAGACGGATCAGCGCTATTGGTGAACGAATCACAGAGGCAAAAAACTAAATTCAAGTAATCTAATGGTTAGACTAACCCTGCTCTATCAGACCATTTTCCTATCGCTTTATTTTGAAGCCATGTGAAGAGAAGGAAAACTGCTACACCAAGCCCTGCAGATAAGATAACGGAGGTTAGGAGCTCTTCTCCTTGTAGCCGACTAGCAAAGCGCTTTATCAATTGGCCTAAGCCAACTTCGCCTCTGCCGAAGAAGAAATCACCAACTATTGCTCCGACAACAGAAAGTCCAGCAGAAATTCTCAAACCGGCGAATAAGGCTGGCAAAGCTGCCGGAAACATGAGTTTGCGTAATCTCGTTACACGATTTACGTGATGGAGTGTGAATAAATCATGCATCCCTTTTTCGGCAGATTGTAACCCAAACAAGGTATTAACAATGATTGGGAATAGGGCAATGATGATACAAACTACAACGCGCGAAGTCTGACCGGTACCCCACCAAAATGAAATAAGGGGAACGATTGCTAAGATCGGAACCGCCTGCAACGTCACAAGGAAAGGGAACAAGGCTTTTTCCACCGATACGGCCTGACTCATCAGAACAGCCAGAAACAGTCCGATCAAAATAGCGAGAAATAAACCAATTCCAGCAACTTTTGTTGATGACCATAAAGATTGAAGCATCTCGGACATTCCGCCGGTACCTCCCCAATCAAGGAAACCTTCAGTCAGCACCTTGTCAGGGGGTCGTAACAAAAACCTTCTGTTCTCTGCCAGCATTACATACGAAATAAAATACCAACCTCCAAGAACTAAAGCTCCGAACAATGCCGGCGGTATTATATTGAGTGCTATTGATTTCACTTTTCCTGGCCCAACTGATTTTGGTGCAGTAGTTTCTACAACAGTGTCAGTCATGAGTGCCCTCCTCGCAGCTCCTTGGATACTTCTCCAGAAATTCTTGCAAATTCTGCATCAAATCGTAAATCAGGTTTCCTCGGATAATCGAATGGTATATCAAAAGATGCAACAACTTTACCTGGTCTCGCTGACATAACTAAGACCTTAGTAGACATAAATACAGCTTCCGTGATTGAGTGTGTAATGAACAAACCAGCGAAACCTTCTTGCAAGAACAACTGTTGGGTCTCTTCATTGAGGTGTTCTCTTGTGATTTCATCAACAGCTCCGAAAGGTTCATCAAATAAAAATACTGGAGGCTTGAGAGTCAGAGTTCGTGCGAGAGATGCACGCATTTTCATTCCGCCGGACAATGATTTCGGATAATGATTCTGAAAGCCTTGCAAGCCGACAAGGTCAATAGATGCTTCTGCAAGTTCACGACGCTCGGCTTTACCCATTCCATGAAGTTCGCATAGTAGTTCAACATTTCCAAGGACCGTTCTCCACGGAAGCAAAGTCGCATCTTGGAATACATAACCCAACCTGTCCCTGTCAACGTCTACAGCACCAGCTGTCGGTTCCAAGAGCCCGGAGGCAATTTTTAATAGAGTAGATTTCCCGCAGCCAGATGGCCCAACAACAGTCACAAACTCGCCTTTATCAACGGAAAAGGAAATATTCTGAAGAGTTTCAGTTCCATCAGGGAAGATCATCCCAATATCGTCAAAGGCCAAAGCAGCACTTCTGTTATCACCCATTTACGATTCCTTTGAATTACGTGATCAACGAAACATTACAACGTCTTTTGTCGTTAAGCGAACTTATACGGACAGATCGAGCTATTTCTTTAGTTGCTTGCGGCAGAAACCGCATCGTGTACGCTTCTTTTATGGTTATTGAGTTCCTCACGTTTACTGTTCCAGCAACAATTCAAAAGCAATGGAAAGCTCTGGATGAAGCCGTGTGGACTCATTTTTTAGAAAAACAGGAGGGCTTTGTCCGGAAGGAATTATGGCAGTCGCCAGATAATACAGAGAAGTTACACGCAGTAATTTGGTGGCGAGATAAGGATTCATGGAAAGCAATAACTGATGAGCAGATAAGAATAGTGGACATGGAAATGGGTGATTATCTCATTGAGCCAGAAATGCGTGAGTTTCTCGTTATTACTGACTCCGAATAGGGCATGTCGGTGTCCTTTGAAGTAGGATTCTTTTAGAGGACGATATGAAAACTGGCATATTTCTATTTGGTGGTGTTGAGATGGATGACGCAGGGGCAGGGCCTCCTGCGCCTACTGATAGAAGATATGGACCAAAAGAAATCTGGCACGCCACCGAACGAATTCTTGATATGGGCGTCCTTTCGGACAAATTGGGTTTCGACTCCTACTGGTTAACTGAACACCACTTCCAATATGAAGGATATGAGGTTGTACCAAATGGGATGATGCTTGGTGGTATCCTTTCTGAAAGAACTGAGAACATTCAAATCGGTATGATGTTCAATGTTGTCGGGCAATGGCACCCATTAAAACTCGCAGAAGACTTTGCAACGCTGCACAATATTTCAGGCGGGCGAGGAGCATTAGGTATTGCTCGTGGGACCGTTCCTCGCGAAGCAGAGAATTTGGGTTCAAAGATAGGTTCATATGACAACCCTGATAGCCTTGCAGCGGATGAGTTCAACAGGAAACAATTTGAAGAAGCTGTTGAAGTTATCAGATTAGCTCTTGACAACGACACATTTAGTTACGACGGAGATGTCTATACATTTCCTGTTCCAGGTATTCCAGACAGAGGAGGTTTTGTCCAAGACCTCACTCTGGTTCCACGTCCGTTATACCCGTATGAGATTTGGCAGGCAATTACATCACCACCAACGCTTGAGACTGTTCCCCGAAATGGATGGGGTGGAGTCATGTGGCTAAAGCATTTCGAGTTCATGAAACAATTTTGGGAGAAATATGCGTCAATTTATCAAGAGTCGCATGGTGTAGCTTTAGCTCCCGGAGAAAAGAGAACTCTTGTTTTGTGTACGTGTGTTGAAGAAACAAAAGAAGCAGCGATTAAGTCTGTCCGTGATGGTCATGATGAAATGTGGAAATTCCTTGGCCCTTACGGCTGGAGCAAAGGATACATGGGACCTGATGGCGGGCCAGCACAATCTGGTCTTATCCCCACCCTTGAAGAGTCTATGGAAAACAAAGTTTGGTTAGTTGGAGACGCCGATGATGTTGCAGAACAGATCCAGTGGTATTGCGACTACCTTGGGGGAGTTGAGAACCTCGTTCTCTTTCCTGCTATGCCAGGAGACCGGTACTCCAAAGTGGAGGAACAACTACATCGGTTAGCTGAAGATGTTATGCCGCAGTTGTGATATCGCTTACTATTTAATTTCATATTCGGGAAGGGATAAAGCTTGGAAGTGCTAATCCTACAAGCTCATCCAAGCGAGAATAGCTTCAACCAAGCTATTCTCGATACTGCGCTTGTTTCTCTGCAGCGAAGCGGCATCAATCCAACTTTGATACGGCTTGGCAAAGAGAAACTGCGGGCAGACACCGCTTTGAGAAAACCGTCTGCTCTTATACTCATATACCCGACTTGGTGGGGAGGGTACCCAGCGTCGTTAATGCAATGGTTAAATGAAATGTGCCAAAGTCAAAGCGATCTATTACAAGACGTTAGAACGATTTTGTCTATCACGACGCATGGCTCAAGTAAGCTTATTAATTTGCTACAGGGGGAGTGGGGTAGGTCGTACACAAAAAATCGAATTGCTAAGATCTGTGATAACAGTGTGCAGTTGAAATGGACATCTCTTTACAAAATTGATCGATGCACTGATGAAGAACTAAAGAATTATCTCGCCAAAGTTAAAAGCGATGTAACGGAATTCCTTACAATCTGAAGTAGCCACCTTTTACCAAATTGCTTCTTGCCGTAACCCCAAATGATTCAAGATCATGAATGAGAGAAAGTGAAGATCTGCACTTTAACCCAGCGTTCATTCGGATAGCTCTTAATAAAGACTTACTAGGGTTTGACCTTTTCATTTTTTTTGTGTTTGGTTCGGCAAGTGCAAGGAAGTGAATATGGCGTAAATTTTTTAAAGCACCTTTCACCTTACCGCTTTCTGAAAAGGTGAACGAAACCCCAGGAATGAAGACGCGCTCAAACCAGCTTTTTGCGATTGCAGGGAAAAGGTCATTGGTAAGTGGGTAGCACAGTATTAACCCTTCGGCGCTTTTCACTAACTCTGCGGACCTCTTCTGAGCAGGTGACACTAGATTATTTTTAAGATGGTATGCCGAGCGCTCGCGCTCCGACATGAAGTCGCTGAAACCTTCTTTCGCTAAATCCAGAGATAAAATCGTAACCGGCAGCTGCGACAGGGACTCAGAGATAGCCTGTAATGGAATATCTGACTCCTCAAAGGCATTAACTATCAAAAGTCTCATTCACTTACTATTTCATACATTGAACAAGTGTAGAAAAGTTGTCAATAACTTGTATCAACTGATCTTGCATGTAATGTCAGTCCATGGCACAAAGAATGGGACTCTACCTCCAAGACAAGCATGATATAAAATATGAACTCCAGATAGCGCAATATGCGGAAGAAAAGGGGTTTTCCGAGATCTGGCAGGCGGACACGAGACTGGCGCGTGACTGCGTCGTTATGATGAGCGCATTACTGACGCACACAACTCGAATAAAGATTGGTAGCGGGGTATTGCCAATTTACACACGTAACCCGGCGGTTATTGCGGCTTCATGGAGCACCATGTGGGAACTGGCGGGTTTAACGCCCGATGGAGAGAGCAGAGTCATGTTAGGTCTCGGAGCATGGTGGGAACCCATAGCTTCTCGAGTTGGCGCAGACCGTAGGTCACCTTTAAAAGCAATGCGCGAAAATATTGAGGCCATTCGTGCATTGTTCTCCATGGAAGAGATTAGCTACGAAGGGGAATTCGTTCAATTAGACCACGTGAAATTAGACGTCGCATACGGGTCCACTGAGCCTAGGAACATACCAATATACATAGGAGCAACGGGGCCGAAGATGCTGCAATTAAGTGGAGAAATTTGTGATGGACCAGTGCTCAACTATGTCGTGTCAACTGAGTATATAAAAGATGCTGTAGGTCAAGTTGAGATTGGTGCACGGCGAAGTGGCAGAGAACTCTCTGCAATAGACAGGCCTGAATTGCTGGCTTGTTCTTTATCAGACGATGATCCCGAAGCTGCGATAATGATGGGGAAGTCACTTGTCGCATACTATCTAGGTACAGAACCCCACATAATGAAAGCTTCAGGAGCTGATCCCAGCCTTGTCGACAAAGTTAAAGAGATAGTCGGTTGGCCAGCAACAGAAGAAGATTATAAGAGAGCTGCGCACTTGATACCTGATGACCTAGTTAGGAAATTGATGGCTGTTGGGACTTCAAGTGAGTGCAGGGATAAAGTTTCCGAATTCATAGAAGCAGGCGTTACGTGCCCTATCTTGTACCCGATCATGGATGACATCGAACCGGTTATCGAATCATTTTCGGATTGGGAAGTCGGAAAGTAACGTGTCTGAGAACAGGCCATTAGATATTGATATTCTCATTGAGAACACCGCTGTTCTTCTGCTCGATGATGACTTTACAGTCGTGGATCCTGGTTGGGTGACTGTCACGGGAGATGTAATTAAAGAAGTCGGCTCAGGGACCCCTCCAGCAGGCGTACGCAAGAGTGCTGAAACTGTTATTGACGGTTCGGGTACAGCTACGATGCCTGGCATGACTAACGCGCATACTCACCTATTTCAAACTTTCTTCCGAGGGCTTGGTGACGATAAATCACTCCTGGATTGGCTTGAGCACTGTATTTGGCCAGGTGCCGTGCACTTAGACGCCCACACTGCGAAGCTGGCAGCGATGGTTGGGTTAATTGAGAATTTACGGACAGGGGCCACATCAGTCATCGACCATCAATACATTCATATAGATGAAAGTATTGATGATGCGATCTGTGAAGCTGCCGACGAACTCGGAGTGCGTTTTCTTCTCGCACGCGGTTGGGCAGACCGAAATTATGAGCCCTCATTAACTGAAACCCATGAACAGGTAATTGAAAGAACACGAACAGTTCGCAATAAATGGCATGGCACCAACAATGACCGGATCACGATAGAGCTCGCACCCTTGATCCCATGGGGTTGCAGTGATGAAGCTATGTCGCAGACGATAAGTGAGTCACGTTCGTGGGGAGCTGGAACTCACATACATTGTGCTGAAACCCATACCGAGGTTGAAATGAGCATTGATGAGCGTGGATTGCGGCACGTTGAGTGGCTCTCACAATTAGGGGCACTGGGTCCAGATACTCAGTTGGCTCACAGCGTTTGGTTAGATGATAATGAGTTAGATCTTATTGCTGATAGCGGGTCAATCGTAGTTCACTGTCCCGTGAGTAATATGTACCTAGCCTCTGGAGTTCCGAGAATCCTGGACATGGTTGATATGGGAATTCCTGTTGCTCTTGCAAGTGATGGGCCAGGAAGCAATAACCGTCAAGACATGTTCGAAGTGCTTAAAGCAACCATCTTGTTGCAAAAGGTACACAATTTGAACCCGACTGCTCTCCAACCTGAGGATGCGTTAACGATGGCGTGTCGTGGAGGTGCACGTGCGCAGGGGAAGGATACACAAATCGGGCAAATCTCAGCGGGTTATAAGGCAGATCTAATTGTCGTCGACCTTGAAACCGTTTTCACAGCACCAGTACATAGCGTTGCGAGCTCTATAGTCTTTTGTGCATCGCCATCGCAAGTGCGGCATGTAATAGTTGACGGGCAACTATTGATTCAAGACTCGGCGCTACTTGGGTTAAATGAATTGGAAATACTTGCTCAAGCTAATGATGCGGCTCAAAAGTTATTTATCAAAGCCGGGATAGAATCTCGACTTACTAGATCCTCTGAAGTTGCTAACTAGTCGAACCGATTACTGGGCGGTCTTCTTTCACGACTCGCTCTTCAGGTGATGAGAAACTCCAAACTACGTCATCATCATCATCATCATCATCGATTATGTTATCTACTGTTGCAACATCCTCAGCTCCGACGTCCGAAACAACCTCAGAGATTTCCTGATCGCTCTGCTCTAAGCTCGTTGATGAATGTGAAGGTTCTTCAATACTAGATAGGTCCTCGCTACTTTCTATTTGCTGTTCGACAGTCTCGGGTTGTGATTCCTCATTTAGGTGCGAAAGGTAAATAGGATTAGTCGACCTTGGATAACCAGGGATTGATCCGGTAATTATCCTGACCCTGCTTTCTGATGACCCGAGACGCTCCTGAATGACATCAGCTAGCTCTTTCATTTTCGCTGTTGCTTCGCATTGAATCAAAACTTGGCATGTGAACTTACCTGTCACGAGGGCAATATCACATACTTCCTCGATATCTTCTAATGCGCTTGCGATCCTCTCAGCTTTTGCACCGTTCGGTAAGACGACATCTACGTAGCCTTTGGGGAGTAATTCGTCTCTGTAATTTGCTAACTCAATCGTGAAGCGGCTTATGATGCCCGACTTCATCAGATTATTCACCCTCACGCGAGTAGCTGAATGACTTCTGCCGATTGCCTTTGATATCTCGGTGACAGTTCGCCGAGAATCTTCTTTTAGTTGCATAAGGATTTCTTGGTCTAATTCATCCATAAAGCGATTATAGCTATTTATTGTTTTAATTGCCTTGATATTCAATTAAATTCACAAATTCGAAATGCTCTTAGATATGGAAAAGTGGTAAGTAGCTCCGTCTCAAAAGTCGGGAAAGCGATTTTGGCTTCGAAATTGCATACATGTCGACTCGGAATACACAAATCGACCAATTGATGATGGAGGCAGAAATTTGATGGACGCTAATTTCAATTTCACTTGGTTTGTTTTGACAAATTTCACTGTCGCAGTAATTAACTTCTTACTACTCAGAAAATTGCGAAGCGATTTTTGTTGTTGTGATTTTTTTGCATATAAAAGTCAATTTTAATTGTTACGTTATTCAATTCATTTCCTTGCAAGGATGACTGGACTAAATGAAGTTAACAAATTCTAAGAGAAAACAGCCGCGTAAATCGCAGGTATCTTCTGATAATAGTGTTAATTCACGACGTCCAAACTTATGGAAAAAAGTACTTGCCTTCGGAATTTTCGCTGTAATTCCGGTACTTTTTACTCAAAAAGCGGTTTTCGCTGAAGGCGAAGGCTTCACAATTGCCGAAACTTCAGGCTCAACGGCTGTAGATGAATCAGGTACCAGTGATATTTTCACGATTGTGCTGGACGTCCAGCCAGCCTCTGATGTCACCTTTTCAATCTCCGACGGAAGCTCTGATGAAACGTCAATTTCGCCGACCACCGTAACCTTTACCAATAGTAACTGGGATACAGCTCAAACAGTTACAGTCACGGGTAGCGACGATAACATCATTGATGGATCTCAAACGTCGACTATAACGATTTCTGTCGTTGACGAGATATCTGACAATGCCTACGACTCAGTAGCAGACCAAACTTTATCTGTAACGACAACTGATGATGACGCGGCAGGATTTACTATTGCTGAGACCCTTGGGGCTTCAGAAGTAGACGAAACAGGAACTACGGATAATATTTCTGTAGTCCTAAATGCTGAACCTACATCTGATGTTGTTATCTCAGTTACCTCCTCAGATACCGGGGAAGTAACTAGTTCACCAGCGACTCTCACCTTTACTGCAGCTAATTGGAGCATTGCGCAAACGGTAACTCTCACAGGAGCTAATGATGACCTGGTTGACGGATCCCAAACGTCCACAGTAACACTCTCTGTAGTCGACGGAAGCTCTGACGACGATTTTGACGGTATAACTGATCAAACAGTATCTGTAACAACAACTGATAGTGACGTGGCTGGATTTACAGTTATCGAGTCAGGCGGAACAACAACGGTAGCCGAAGACGGTACCACAACAGATGATTTTACTGTTGTTCTTGATGCGCAACCTATTTCCGATGTCGTTATTTCAGTCACCTCCTTAGACACCGGTGAAGTAACTGTCTCACCCGCAACCTTGACATTCACATCCGGAAATTGGGATAGTTCTCAGACAGTTACGGTTACCGGTGTTGACGATTCCCTAATTGACGGTTCACAAACAAGCACCGTCACCATTGCAGTCGTAGATGAAAGCTCAAACGATAGTTTCGACAGTCTCGCTGATCAGACAGTATCTGTCTCAACTGCTGATAATGATACGGCCGGATTTACCATTACTCAGACTGATGGATCATCCAGTGTGACCGAAGGAGGGTCGACGGACCTCTTTACAGTTGTTTTGGATGCTCAACCAACCTCGGACGTGGTCATAACAGTTTCCTCCTCCGATACTGGAGAAGCTACCGTATCAGATTCAACTCTGACGTTTACTGCAGCGAACTGGGATACAGCCCAAACAATAACGATGACCGGAGTTGATGACGACCTGATAGATGGAACACAAACATCAACAATCACCCTTGCAGTAGATGATGCAAATTCAGATGATAGCTTCGATGCTGCATCAGACGGAACAGTATCTGTCTCAACTGCTGATGATGATACGGCCGGATTTACCATTACTCAGACTGATGGGTCATCCAGTGTGACCGAAGGAGGGTCCACGGACCTCTTTACCGTGGTTTTGGATAAAGGACCTCTAACCGACGTGGTCATAACAGTCTCCTCCTCCGATACTGGAGAAGCTACCGTATCGAGTTCAACTCTAACGTTTACTGCAGCGAACTGGGATACAGCCCAAACAATAACGATGACCG
>TARA_B100001121_G_scaffold209565_1_pt1 | contig 29207 bp, 45 predicted proteins | sample TARA_B100001121 | Tara Oceans TARA_B100001121 (sample SAMEA2622817) | marine metagenome | biome: marine biome (ENVO:00000447); feature: surface water layer (ENVO:00002042); material: "saline water (ENVO:00002010), including plankton (ENVO:xxxxxxxx)" | depth 5 m
TTGACTATTAAAAATATTTTGTCTAACATTGGGTATAATAAAATAATAACAAAATTCAAAAAATTCAAAAAATGAGTAAAAATTTGAAAAAAACAAGAGAAGAGTCTTTAGTAACTCTTTTTGGACCTTCAGGAAATGAAGTACCAACTGAATCACTAACTTATATCAGAAAAAACCCTAAAAGGTTTATCAATAAAATTACTGAAATCTATGGTTTAGAGTCAGTAGTTAAATGGGTAGGGGAATCAGTTTAAAAACTAAATAACAATTAAAGGGGACACTCAGTCCCCTTTTTTAATTCTAAGAAATATGGCTAATCACGTATATACAACAATTAACATCACAGGTAATAAAGAAGTGATGGAAAAATTAGAAGAAATAAAAATTAAAGTAGAAGAAAATAATAATGATAATCATACTGCACTAATAAGTGGATTCTATGATAATATGGAAAATACATATGCGTGGTATGGTGATAATGTTGGGGCTAAATGGTGTTATCATGATGAATTTTGGGTAGATATTGAAGGTGAGGTTGCAGAAATAATGACAACTTCTGCGTGGTATCCACCACTAGAATTTGTACAACACATATACAATATATGTTCTTCATTGGATCCAGAATGTGAGATAGATGGTGATTATGAAAATGAGGCAACAACACCTATAGGTGGATTTGTAATTAATAAAAACGGTTTTAACCATGAGGAACACAATGATGAAATAGAATATCCTGATGAAGATGATTATGAAATCAAAGAGGGCGAATACCATAGTCAAGAATATGATTATGCGATGGAAGAATTTTATGAAAAAGTAAGTGGTATCAGAAGTGATATGAAAAGTTTGGCTCATCATAATTTAGGAAATAAATTAGAGTCGGAAACTACCGAAGGGTAGATAATAACATAAATAAAAATAATTATTATGGATAAAGTAATAGAAATAGTAAACAAGTCATGGTTTAAAGCGGCTTGTTGTGGAGGAATTGCAGTAGCATTATTTATTAATGGAAGTATTAATTATGCTTTTTTTGCTGGTGGTTTTGGTGTTAGAGAATTCTTCTTAGCATTTAAGAAGTAAAATACCCACCAACGCGAACAACTAACCCATCTTCGGATGGGTTTTTTTATGCTTACACTATATTTATTAATAAACATAATTATGAAATTTTTAAGAAGATGTTGTGACTCAAAAAGAGAATGTTTAACATATGTTATAATATTACTTTGGGTTGGTATTGGTGTATTAGGTACATATTTTGATACTAATTTTAATGAATTAGCTGCTTACTTCATATCATTAACTGGATTTGCAGGGGCGTATATGTACGGAGAATCAAAGAGAAGTAGTGATGATACCTCCATATTTAAAGCGGGTAAATCTAGTAAAAGAGAAATAATAATATATGTAACTGTTGGTTTATGGTTATTAATTGGTGTATTTACAATTATTAATAATGCAGACTTAATGGGTATGAGTGCATATTTTGCAGCACTTACACCATTTGTTGGTTCGTATATAATAGGTGAGACACTTAAAAAAGAAACTGAAGACGAAAACGAAGACTATGAGGATCAAATTACGGGAGAGCCAATATAGTAGATTATTAAAAGAAAATGATAAAGATTTTCTTAATGGTAGTGTTAACTTTAAAGAGATAGGTAATAAGGTTGATAAGTTTCTTATAAAATGTTACAATTTTATAAGAAAACACTATCCTAGTTTTAATAACTTAAGAAATATACCTATGGTCTCACAAAAGGTGGCACAAGATTTAGTAATACCAAACGCAGTATCTTTAGTTATCTGTTATAACTATCTTTTACTATGGGATAAACTCGACCCTAAAAATTATGAGGGAGATTTTAGTGAAATGTTGGGTGAGCCATTAGAGTTTTATGGAGAATTTGAAGTTGTAGAAGAAATTCCTATGAGAGGATATATAAACGGATACCAATCAGGTAAGTATATAGGATATGCACGTAATGAAGAAGAGTTTTTAGATCAATTAGAAGATGGTGAATACTATGATTATCATATAGATCATAGCGATTATATAGAGCATCATGCGGCGGATATTGACTGGGACGTAGATGAGGGATATGTCGATGATCACATTGCTCAAAGAGTAGGTGATTTAAGAGATGATTTAATAGATAATGTAGAATTAGTAGATAAATAAAATGAAAGTAAAATTAACAGAGGAACAATATAGTAGATTACTAACTGAGAATACCGGTGATGAATGGGGTAGAGTTAGTAAAACTGTTAATGCTTTTATTGTAAGGTTATTTAAGGAAATTAGAGATAAAATCCAAAACGGTAGATTAAAAATGAATTCTGATATAGTAGACTTTATAGTGAATGATTTATCACTCACACAAGAAGAAGCAATTATTTTAGCACATAACTTTAAAGTTATGGTGGATTTTCATTCACAAGATGATTTAAATGAGTTATTGGGTAAACCTATGGAGTTTATGGGTATATGGCAAATACCTACTCACATACCTACAGTTGTTGAATTGACAGGTAGAGGATATCCTTCAGGTAGAGTTTACGCAATGGGTAGAACTCCACAAGAAGCATTAAGTACAATTACACATGGTTCAGAAAATGACTTTGAAGTGGGTGACATGAATCATTTGGATTTGGATGCGGTACTGGATGAGTTTGATATGGATATAGTAGATGATATATCCCCACAAAAAGGAATGGTACAAAATGATTTCTATGACGATGATTTACCTGGTAAATTTGAGGTTCTACCATATATAGATGGAGACACTAGTATGGGTGTACGGTCACTTCAAAACGACTTATCAAGAAAGAAATTAAATAATTTATTAAAAAATATAGGATAAAATGGGACGATTAGCAAAATTAAAAAGAGAATTAATATTAGAATCTAATAAAAGATTATTAGGTGAAAGTAAAAGTTATTTGACTGAAGAAGAAAAAGAAGAAATAAGATTACCCTTTATAAAGTTAGTGACTAAATATAAAACTGCGTTACAAGGAATTATAGAAAACCTTAATTTTGAAAATAAACAAGAGGAAGAAGAATTTTGTCTTAAGAAAGAAAACCGTGTTAATGATGTAACAGAAAAATTAGATGATTTAATTAACAGAATGGCTTTAGATATGGAAAAAAAACATAATAAAAAAGTTACTCCAGAACAAGTTCTGGAAGCATTATATGATAAAGGTAATAATGGATTAATAAAGACAATTATTAATATTGCTAAACCATTAGTAGATGCATTTGGTAATCAAAAAGGTGTTATAATGTCTAAAGAAATATTAGATGGTATTGAAGAAAATATGAGAACAAAATACGGTCAAATTGGTAGAGGAATAAATAGTATGTTGACAGAAATTATGTCAAAATTAAATGTAAAGGTAGACAATATATGTTAATAAAAATTAATTATGAAGATTAAACTTACAGAAGAACAATTAAAAATATTAATACAGGAACAAAAAGAAATAAAAATGCCTGCAGATACTACTATTAAAAAAATGCCTTTTGGATCGAACAATAATATAATGATTGCGTCAGGTGAAGAAAATGTTGCACACACATATAAAATACAGATAATTGCAGATGGTATAACCTATAATCCTAATATAGAAAGTATTAAATTATATCCAAATAAGTACCTAAAATTAAAAATAAAATTAGTATATCTTACTGGTAATGCGGTTAAATCTCGTTTGTCAAAAGCGAAATCTGCGATGGAAAAAAAGGGTATTCATTATAAGTTTATTGAGGAAGGTTTAACCAGTAGTGATAGAATAATATTTACTATATATACTAATAAAAATTCAGATACACGAAATGGTATATTAAAGGCACTAAAAGGTGATAAACCTATTACATTAAGTGATAGTAATGGGGTAAAAGTAAAATTAGTTTAAGATGAAGATTAAACTTACAGAGTCACAATATAAGAAGATTGTCCTAAGAGAGTTTGGAGAGACTGTCGTAGACCCTAAAGAATGGTATCTTAATATATTGTCTTGGGTTGATTCACCTAATGATTTAACTTTTAAAAGTAGTGCACACGAAGTTGTTGTCTTCGATCAAGATGGTGTATACTTAGGATATTACGATAAAGAACAAAATTTTGGTTTTGTGGTTAATGAGTATAATATAGATACTATAGACGATGATGAATTAATTGACGAACAAGAAGAAGGTGGTACTTCTGATTCCGCTGGTGGAGGATCAGGTTCAGTTTGGAGTGTTTCACCCACAAGAGGTCCTGCAAATACATTAGATAATAGTACTTGGGGTATTAGTCCCACAAGAGGACCTGCAAATACATTAGATAATAGTCCTTGGTCAGTAGAACCTAGTAGAGGACCTGCAAATACATTGAATTAACCTTTAGATTTTGGTTTTGGTGTTGGTGTTGATTTAGGTTTAACTGCTGCTGGTTTAACCGGTGTTGGTTTTCTTTTTTTACATCCACATCCCATAATATTTGTTTTTTTTAAATTTTTTTATTAACTTTAATAATAAATACACCCAAAACCATTAATTGTAAATAAAATTTGTCATAAATTTGTTATACTTTTATTTGGTTTTTTAATATATTATACCTATATTTGTATAAATTAATTGTTATGGATAAGAAATTTTTAAAAGATGTACTATCAATACCTTCAATATCAGGTAATGAAAGTATGTTAAGAGATTATATCGTAGAATTTGCAATAGACAATGAAATTGATTATGTATTAGATAAGAAAGGTAATGTATACCTAACTAAAGGTAAAGATAGAGTAACTTCAGGTGAATACTATCCTTGTGTAGTTTCACACATTGATACTGTACATAGATCACATATAGACTTAATTAACGAAAAGAGAAGGTTAGACATTGTAGAGAATGTTAAGGGCGATTTAATCGCATATAATCCATTAACTAATGAACAAACAGGTATTGGTGGTGATGACAAGTGTGGTGTGTTTGTGTGTTTATCACTTTTCTTACATATGGATATTTTAAAAGGTGCGTTTTTTGTCGAAGAAGAGATTGGTATGTTAGGATCTAGAGAAGCTTGTGATGAATTCTTCAAAAATGTAGGTTACGCAATACAATTCGATGCACCATCTGCCAATTGGATTACTGAAGTATGTAGTGGTGTTAAGATATTTGATTCTGAATTTAAGGATAAAGTAAAAACCGTTTTAAATGAAGGTGGTTATACTAATTTTAGTAATGATCCCTTTACGGATGTAAACCAATTAGCACAAAAGTTTGACTTTAACTGTTTAAATTTAGGTTGTGGTTACTACGAACAACATAGAGATAGTGAATATGTTGTTGTAGATGAAGTAAAGAAATCTTTACATATGGGTATTAAATTAATACATCATTTAGGTATAAATGACTATAAAAGAAATGATATAGAAGAAGAAGTAGAAGACATTAAAGAAGATGATAGTTGGTTTAAATATATTGAAAATGATTATGATATAATTTCAGATAAAATAGTAGATTCAGTTATAGATATGTATGAGGATGGTTTTAATCCAGAAGATATTAAAATGTATATATCAGATCTTTTAGAAATAGAAAGTTATGAATAAATCAGAAATAGAAAAAATAATATTGTGGTGTATTATTGGTGTATCTACCTTCATTGGTATACTAACAATATTACCAACAGTTGGTTATATATTAATTGTATGTGGTATACTAATACCACTTTACTTACTTTACAAAAATTATTACTAAGAATGAAAAACCTATTAGAAGAGAAAGACATTGCATTAAAAATATTAAAAGAACTAAATAAATTAGTAACAATTCCTGACAGAGGATTTTTGGCTGGCGGTGCAGTTGCAAATACACTATTGAGGATGAAGAATGGTAAAGGTATACATGATGATAACCTTTACCCTATAAATGATTTAGATATATTTGTAGAGGCGGACCATGAAAACATACAAGGTAGTGCACCATTAAGGACAAAAGAATTAGTTATACAAGAAGGTTATTACGCGGGTGATATAGGTTACGATGACGCATCTAATTACAGAATACTAGAAGTATTAAGAGATGGGTTATTAAATACAATAGTCATATCTCAAATAGTAGATTTACAAAATAATAGAGATTATATGTATATCTTAAATGGGTTTGATTTTAACTGTTGTCAGATAGGTATTGATTTATCAACAGGAAATCTTTATTATACACCTCAGTTCGCAGAGTTTTATAGGACAAATCAGTTAGATATTTCTGCTATGTATACTCCGGGACATACCGCTATCAGATTATTTAAAAAGATAAAAGAATTAAACTGTTATTGTGATGTAGATAAGTGTATGGAAATACTTTCACAACCATTAATACATTCTATTAGGTGGAGATTGATGCCAAGACAATGGGGGTTTTATTTCAGTCATAAATATAAAGATATGTTTATGGAATATTTTCCTAAAATAAAACCATATTTTAAAATGGTAAAATTTTTTGATGATAAAAAAGAAATGTGGTTTAAACGACATGAAGAAATTAATGGTACTAAAAAGTCACAAGATAGTAAACATATTTCTAATTGGTTAAATCCTGAAGTTAGTATTCCTGAAGGAGACTTAAGTAAATGGTCAGAATATAATGATAGACTTTGGGCGCTACATCCAGTGAAGTATACTGAACCTAATATGAAAATAATGGATAAAGCTTATTTAGGGTATAGTTCTCCCATTGCATTTATTAATGCGTACCACTACGTAAGTGGTAAGATAAAAAAATCGTTACATAAAAAATGTGATTTAATTATTAATAATTCAAAGTATCTTCAAAAGATTGTAATGATAGACTTAGAGTTCGCTAATTGTGATTTTAGTGTAACACAAATAAAAGAATTAGATGAGTACTGTAAAAGAGAAATAGATTTTATATTTGCAATACAAAAATACGGATTAAATTTACAAGAGTCATTAGTGTTATTCAAAGACATTAAAAGAATACAAAATAAAGAAGGTGAATGGTTAAGATATATTATTGTAGATTCGTTAAAAAAGAATAATAAAAATATTAAACCTACTTATGAAAGTATTTCAAAAGACATTAAGGTATATAAAGAAATGATGTCTAAACCACTAACTCAACCCCTTATAGATTCTAATAAGATATCTTTACCTTCAGGTATTACTATAAAAGAAATACTTAGTGAGACAGAAATGCAATGGGCAGGAAACAAACTTAAGAACTGTATTAATAATTCAAGTCAAGGATATAAAGAAAAAATAGAGAGCGGTTTAGTAAGGATATTTATTATTATGACTAAAGGTAGTACCTCAGCTTTAGAGTTACATTTAGATAATAAAGATTCAATAGAGATTAAAGAAAGACAGTTGTTATCATCTTGTAATAGAAAACCTAGTAGGTTTCACAGAATAATTGCAGATATGTTGATAAATTACATTAGTATAGAATTATTAGAGAGTAAATATAGTAATAGGAAAAAACTATATAATGATTTACTAACTTTACACACCGGTTTATTGGCAACTACATCTGATGATAGTACAGACAATAATGAAGAAGTATTTGGGTTAGATGGTTTAGGGGATTTTCTTGGGGATATGCCTGTTATAAATAATCCACCTATTAATAATGATGAAGTAGAAGATGAGGGAGAATACAACGATGACTTCCAATTTGAGTTTACACAAGAAATTTTACATGATAGACCAACAAGATCTGAAGGTATAGATATTACAAATGGGACTGGGGAAACAAGACACATTAGAGAATGGGTTAGTAGAACGATAACCCCTCAACCAGTGGACTACACAGTTAATACTACTTTGAGAGATAATAATCCAGATCTGGATGATGTTTGGTATAGTGAGTAATATTTATAAATATGGAAAGTATTTTGGTATTAAATGCGGATTATACACCCATCAATATAACAGATTTAAAAAGAGCTTTTAATTTAATTTATAAAGGTAAAGCAGAGATTATTAAACATAATATTATTTCACCAATCGTTACTGAGTTAAGAAATTTTAAAAGACCTACAATTATTAGGTTGTTAAGATATATTAGTATTCCATTCAGAAAAGTTCACTTAAATAGACAAAATATATTTAGAAGAGATAAATATAAATGTGTTTATTGTGGTGAAAAAACAAAGAACAAATTAACTATTGACCATGTAATACCAAAATCTAAGGGTGGAAATAATACGTGGCAAAATTTAGTGACTTGTTGTAAATCTTGTAATATTAAAAAAGATAATAAAACCTTAGAAGAAGTTGATATGACACTTAATTCAATACCATACCGACCTACGTATATACAATTCGTAAAAAATATTACTATTAGTTACAAAGACGATTGGTTACCTTTTCTTGTCTAACTTTTTCTCTTAAAAATTAAACAAAAAATATTAATTATTCTAAGTTGATAGATATTTATAAATAAACAACAACATGCCAATTTTTAGTGATGAATATGGGAAAGAAAGTAGTTTACTTTTTTTGGGGAAACATAAGGTAGATGATTTCGAAAATAAGTTTGATTTCTATTATGACAAATATAGAGATATTTCTAATAAACGAGGTTTTTTTGGTGAAATTAAGTTTGTGATATCTTATGGGGTAGTATGGATATATGTTATAATTGATTAGATTTATTCCTAATTAATATCACCCATTTCTTTATTAAAATGATATAAACCGTTTCTATCGTCACCAATAATTTTTAAATCATCTATAATAGATTTGAATTTATTTTCCTCTTCCATTTGTTCGGTAACAAACCATTGCATAAAGTTTTCTGTTTTTATGTCACCAATTTCTTTACATTTACTAACTATTTTATGTACGGATTCACTTACTCTTTTCTCACTCAGTAAAGAGTTTTCAAAATAATTAATAATATTAAATTTTTCGTCCATATCTTCCATAAAGTTATAGTTTGGAATATTAGGTGTAACGTCCTCATCTAACAAATATTCTATTAATTTTATCATGTGTTCTCTTTCTTCTTCAGACTGTTCTTTAAAGAAGTTTGATATACCACCAAAACCATTTATTGAAAATTGTATAGATAGGTGTAGGTAATAAAAAGATGCATTATTTTCTAACCATATCTGTTCATTAATTAAGTCTATAATTTTTTTATTTAACATATTAGTTGTCTTCGTCTGTTTTTTTCTTTTGTACATATTTTGCTTTATTAATTTCATCTCTTCTTGTTACTGAAGGTTTAGTAAATTCTTCTCTTTGTCTACATTCTTTAGCAACTTTAGTTTTAATGAATTTACTTTTTAATTCTTTTAATGCCCTTTCTATGTTTCCTTTTTTTACGTTTACTTTTAACATCTTATGTAATTATATTAGTTTTATTAGTAAAAATAAAGTATATTTGTCAAAAAAAATATATTTATTATAAAATATAAATAGTATTGAAACTTATAAATTATATAACTGAATCTAAAAATACTGAATTAAGTAAACAAGATAAAAAAATATTAACTATTATTCATGATAAGGTATGGGAAGAACATGCTGATAATCCTAAATTAAAATATGATATAATAGAAGAATTAAGAAATTTAGATGAAAATTTTTTATACCCTATATATGATTTTTTAAAAAATATAATGGGGTTTGATGATCCAAAACAAATAGAGTATTATATAAAATTATTTATAAATAACTTTCAAGAAGACGGAGATTATAATAAACTAACAACACAAGGAGAAAATATAATACCTACCCCTAATTACCACCATCAGGCAGTTGCAAATAATTTAAATCTACCACCTATACTCGTTGTAGATATGAAAGAAACTTGGGATAGAGACATGTCAGTTTTTTATGATATAGTAAATGACGATCATTATGAAGTAGGTACTGAAGATGAAACATTGGGTGCAATAAATGATGCGTTACAAGATAGATACTTTAATTTTAGTGAGGCAGCCCAATATGAAGGTACTGTGGATGTATTAATAAATTATTTATATATTGATGATACAGATAAAAGAATTATTGCTGGTGAATATGCAGAATCTATAGAATCAGAAAACCACATTAATGATATAATTCGTATGATAAAGAATTATGATAATAGTGATGAAGTTATAAAATTAATTAAAAGATTTTATCAGTTAGTAATGAATGAAGATGATCCCATTAATAGTGGTATCCCTAAAAAAGTAGAAATGGATCAAATACAGGATTCTCTAAGGAAACGATTAAGAGAATTAGTATATGATGATGAATACAATAAAATGGATAACTACATTGGTGATTGGTTAATTGATCATGGTTATATAAGACAAGATCAAAAGTGGGGTAATTATGAATTCACTGAACCCTATTTAAATAAGTGGAAGGAAGTAGATACCAGTAAACTACCAAAATGGTTAAATTTCGATAGAGAAGAGTTTATTGAAGATATGACAACCATTGACAGGGCAGGCGAATTAAGCAATATAGATGACTATTATGATACGGAAACGATAGATGGTGATACTTATTATATAATACAGATAGATTATTAAGATGAAATTATTTAAACTATACGAACAAGTAGAAGAAGAACAAAAGGAAACGCAAGAACCTACGTTGATTACTCTTACTCCTGTAGATAAGAAGTTTCTTAAACTGATGCAAAGTAAAGATTTGGATTGGTCTGATGGTGCAGAGATTTGGAGATTCTTAACTGATACATTATATATTGAGGATATGGAACTTAAAATGAGGTTAGCATATCTTTATATGGAACAACTTGTGGATGAGGATGAGGGAGAAACCTATGATGATTTAGAAAAGGTTAGTTTAGATATGGAAAAGATTATGTCTAACTTTGATGATAAACAATTGGCACTGTCAGAATTTTTTGACTTACCACCATTTTTAATTGAAGAGGGTGGTTATAGTCACTATGGTTTAGATCAGTATGAAAATGAAGATGATGGTGGAACATATGCAATAGGAGATGAAGATGAGATGGATGATGCAATGGATGAATATGCACAAAATAGAATAGACGATGGTGTTGAATATATGGAAGATTGGTATTTGGAAGATCATTTAGAACCAAACGATTCCGCCATTGAACAATTTGCGGAAGAAGAGGCGGATCATAGATTAAGTGATATGACAGATGAAGAGATATTAGAAGAAGCTGGTTATGATAACATGGATGATGCCAAAGAGCAATGGGAAGAAAAAGACAGTGAAAAAGATGATATCGAAGAACGTATGAATGACTTAGAGTCGGAAAAAGAGGAGTTAGAATCAGAACAAGAGGACTTGGATTATGAAGAAGATGAAGATGAGTACAATAGATTAGAAGAGGAGATAGATTTGAAACAAGAAGAGATTAACGATTTACAAAGTGAGTTAGATGACTTAGAAACTGAGATGGAAAAACTACAAGAAATTTCTCAAGGAGAATTTGTAGAACAAGCCAAAGATGAGTTAAGAGAAAATTATACCTACAATACCGTGGAAGAAATCAGAAATGAAGGTTTTAGTTATTTTGTTGATAATTTAGGTTTTGATAGAGAAAGTGCTATAGATAGTTTTTTCTGGTTGGATGAAGATAGTCTCAAAGAATCAATTAAAGATGATGAAGGTTATGGAGCCTTAGCTAGTTATGATGGCAACTACGATGAAATATATATGAATGGAGTCCTTTATCTCATAATTAGAACTGATTAATTATAATTCTATCCACCAAAACGCTCATTTAATCCCATAATTATACCGTTTATTTACATTTTGATAACTTTTACCTATATTTATTAAATAGAACGTATCTATTTCGCGTAGATATTAAAAAAAACAAGTATTATGGAAAAGTATAAATATATAAAATATATTATCATAACATTAGTTATGATGATATTCTCAACACATGCAATAACACAGTCAACAACACTATATTCTAATGACTTCGAATCGTCAACAACAGGATATATAACCTCAACAAACCCATCCGATCCAGTTTGGAAATATCAATGGAACGCACATAGTAGTTGTGCATCTACAGATATTTGGAGGATAGGTTCTTCAGGTGGATATGGTACGAACTCTAGTATTACTGGAAATTATGCAAGTATTGATTATGGAAGTTCGTCATGTGTACAAGATATTAGTTTTGCGACACAAGAATTTACTGCAACTAAAAGTACTATAGATATAGAATTTGATTGGGCATTTCAGCAGTATTCGGGAAGTTATTTAAAAGCGGTTTTATATAATGAAGCAGGTTCAGCCGTAGAAGTTTTAATCAATACAACCTCAACAGGATCTGGTAAATATAGTGGTAGTGTTGATGTTACTGCAAATCAAAAGTATTCAGTAGACTTTAGATACTATGGGACTTGGGACTACGGTGCTAAGATTGATAATATTCTTATAACTGAAATGGCTGCCGGATATGAACAGGCTACAATAGGTACTGGAACTGCAAACACATCACTTATACCCTCATATGGTTATTATGATTATAGCTGGTCTGGTATGATATATACTCAAAGTGAGATAGATAAAACAGGTACACTTAAAACTCTTTCGTTTTATGTAGATGCCTCTTCACCTTCAAGTTCAGTACTAACAAATCAAAAAATATATGTGGGACATACAACTGCTTCTGCATTTCCAGTCGATCCAGATGAAGTTTTAACTTCTGAAATTTCAGTATCAGATTATACTTTAGTCTATGATGGTTCTATTACATTTACTCCGGGTTGGACAACAGTAACACTCCAACAATCTTTTGAATATAATAATGTTAACAACCTTTTTGTAAAAATGGAAAATAGAGATGGTAGTTGGGTTGACCCATACCCCGTATTTGATTATACCTCTTCTACAGGTAGAGGTGCTTATAAATATGCAGATGGTGCCTATCCTACAGGAAGTGGAACTCAAACAAGTATAAGACCTAACATTAGATTTTTATTTCAATCTACTGGAAGTGCATTACCAATAGAACTTCTTTCGTTTAATGGAAGCGTAGTAGAAGATATTAGACCTTACGCAGTTCTTGAATGGGAAGTGGCTTCTCAACTAAACAATGACTATTACACAATATACCATTCAATAGATGGATATGAATGGAATTCTATTTCTCAAGTAGACGGAGCTGGTAATTCAAACACCCAAATGTCGTATACTTCTACACATAAAGAAATTCAACCAGGATGGAATTATTACAAACTTAGACAGACTGACTATGATGGAATGTTTGAAGAGTTTAGTCCTATTTCTTTAAAATTAAAGGAAGAGAGAAAAGAAGTTGTTAAAATATATAACCAGATGGGTCAAGAAGTGGATGAGAACACTAAAGGTTTTGTAATCAGAATGTGGGACAACGGTGATATTGATAAAACTATTTTGGAATAAATTTAATATCTTTTTTATGGTATTATGATATTTATTCATATATGAAGAAGAAGCACATTATTAAATCAGGAAAAAGATTGGTTAAGAAAAAAATTCAATCAATCAAAGAAAGTAAACAACCCAAATTTTTATTTGAGGGTAGGTTAGAAGACTTAAGAAAATCTTGGGATGAATTTGTAAATGGTGCTAGAAGAGAAGGTAAAGAAACTACTGAGGCAGCTAAAATTCTCGCAAAAATTATTAATAGAAAAGATGTTACAGAAGAAGATAAAAAATTTCTTAAAGAACAATCTAAAGATTTAGCAAGAATTGTTGCAGTAATGGGATTAGGTGCAGTATCTATGGCACTACCTATTGCTTTAGAAAAAGTTTTAAATAAGTGGAATATAAGTATTATGCCTAAGAGTCATAGTGAAGAAGATGAGGTAGAAGAATTAAATGAGTCCACAGGTAATCTTTTATATTCTGCAGTAGTTTTAGATGACGATGATCAAGATAATTTAATTATGTTTGTGGAGAATTTTGTGGAGATACCTATAAATTGGAAAAAAATTGCACATCATATGACTATGGGTTTTAAACAACCAGTACCACAACACTTAAGAGATGATATAGGAAAAACAGTACAATTAACAGTTAAAGAGATAGGGGTTTCAGAAGATGCAATTGCAGTAAAAGTAGACGGTTATCCTAGTAATAATAAAATACCACATGTTACTATTGCAATACCTAAAGATGGTAAACCATATAACTCCAACCTTATTACCGATTGGAAACCTGTAGATGAAGAAATCATTATTAAAGGAAAGGTGAGAGAAATCTATTCTTAATCATATTTATTAGTATATGATTAGATTCAAAGACATACTAAAAGAATCAGAAGATTTAGATACACTAGTTAATAGAAAACTATTAGATATAGTTGCAAAAAAGTTTGATTTAAATTTTAGATATGGTGATTTGTCTAATCCGATAATTGATCAAATGAGGAGTAAAGGTATCTTTAATTTTATGAATGAAACATTGGTATTAGATTATCAAAAAATTGCGGAATTGTGTTGGTTAATATTTTTAAATGGTCCGATAGATTATTTAACTGATCCTATAAAAACAGATGAAACTTTTTATGTGTATGAAGTAGGTTACTATGGTGAAATTCAAGATGAGGAAGTAGAGTTAGATGGTGATTGTGGAGATTGTGACGGTTACGGTACACAAAATAATAACTGTCAAACTTGTCAGGGTTCGGGAGAATATGATTATGGTGAAGGTACTGTAGAGTGCGAAGACTGTGGTGGTGGTGGAGAAGTAGAAGATGACTGTTGGAACTGTGAAGGATCTGGTGTTGATTACTTTCAAGAAATAGAATATCATCTAACAGATAATACTGTAATATTTTATAGTAACGAACCTAATTTAGATAAACCTATAAAGGAAGAAACAAATTTTGAAAAGTGGTACGAAGATAATGAGGCACTTTTAATACCGATGGTTGATAGATGGAATGACACAGAATCTAGTTTTGAAGAAACCGATTTTGAAGATACAGAAGGAACAGTTAGTGTGTATTATCCACAAGGTGATATAAGTTTTGACAATATAAGATTTAGAACGTATTTTAGAAATTTAATTGAACATAGATAATGATAAAGTTTATTAACATAATGGAAGAATACGGTGCTAACTTTAGAAAAGATAACTACAATGCACCAAAATTAGATACCCCAATTAATAGAAAGTTAATGAATATAATTTCACAAAAATTTGATTTTGATTATTTTAGGGGTGCGGCAGATAAGTGGGCTTGGAGTAGTAAAAGACATATATTTTTTAATAGGTACTTCAAAGGAGGATTAACAAATGATAACAATTTACCGTATAATAATATCTATGAATTTATGAAAAACACACTATTTTTAGATGAAGATAAAATAAATGAATTGGCGTTTCTTTTGGCAACTAATTTAAAGGTTAAGGATTGGATGACAGATCCTATTTTAGAACCGTATGATTATTACTATTATGATATTCGCTATTATGACGATTATGTAAGTGATGAAGAAGAGGAAGAATGTGAGACTTGTGAAGAATGTGGTGGTAGTGGATATGAAGATGAAGATTGTGGGTATTGTGATGGTGAAGGAGAACAAAGATTAGAATGTGGGTATTGTGACGGTGAAGGAAGTTTTAGAGATGATGAAGGAGAAGAAGAACAATGTGACGAATGTAATGGTGATGGATACGAAGAAGTAGAATGTGATGAATGTCATGGTGATGGTAGATCTAATGAAGATTGTCATTGGTGTGGTGGAGACACAGAGATATGTGAAACTATGTATTATAAAGAAATTAATGAAATGAGAATTATATTAATATCACCAGTAAAGTTACCATCTCCGGGTACACAAATACGTAATTACTATACTGAGAGTTATACTGATTGGAGAGATAAGATTGATAACGATGAAGGGTTAATTGTGTTAAGTGATGAAGTTTTTGATACCGAACAAGATACATATAATCCGGATGTGGATAGTTATAAGAGTCCTTTATATGAACAGGAGGATAAAATAAAATATTTTGAGGAGTCAACTCTTCGAAGTGAGATGGAGGAGTGGAGATTTGGTCAATTAAATCACCCATTTAAATCAGTATTAACAAAATGAAACTATATAACCTCATATCGGAATCTAATGACAGTAACGTAACGTATACTGAACTAACTCCTATAGATAGAAAGTTATTGCAGTTTATGTTAGGAAAAGGTATTAACTATAAGGATGAGAAATTAATATATAAATTTATTAAAGAGACGTTGGCGATAGATGATTTAGAAATACAAATTAGATTAATTAATTTATATAAGTTAAATGCTTATACTGCACAGAAATTAGAAAAAGGTTTTTTAGAAATGGATAAGGTAGTAGATTTAGATACTACTGATAGTAACGATTATACTAAAGTATTGGCAGAATTTAAAGGACTACCAGAGACATTTGTTGTTGAAGAATATAGGGGAGATATAAGGGATTACTATAACACCTATTTACCAGAATATAGAATTTTTGATGTTGCAAGAAATGGTTATGAGTCCTATCAAATTGCTAGAGATTATGGTGAAGCGTGGAACGCAGCACAAACTAGAGTGTATGATATAATTCAAAGTGAAGGATACGATGCATTAAATCAAGAATGGTTAATGGGGTACGTAGAACCAGATGAAAGGGAAATAGAGTTATATGTAAGAGAAGGGACAGAAGAAAGGGTGAGAGATTACGATGAAGATGAATTAAGAGATCAATTGTTTAATTACAATAGTGAGGACTGGGATATATATGACGGTGCAGGGTATGACACTAAATTATATAAAGAGGAGATAAAAAAACTATCATTAGAAATTCAAGAGAAGGAGTTTAAAAAAGATAATGTTGAATCAGAATTAATAGTTTTAGAAAAGGATATTGAAAGATTAGATTATTATAGTGATGACGAAACTAACTATAGGGATATGGAATATAGTGAAGAGATTGATGAGTTACAAAGTACCTATAATAATTACAAACGAATTTTTGACGAATTAGAATTATATTTGGAGGAATCTTATAAAGAATTAGATAAGTTACAAACTAATTTAGAAGAAAGTAAAACCATATTAGAAAAATATAGTGGTGAAAGTCTTATTGAAATGTATATTGAAGAAGTAACTGCCAATAGAACAGAAGAATTCGTAGATGATATAGACAGTTTTTTACGTTATGGGAGTATGGAAATTTCTGAAGCATATGAGTACGGTTATATACACATTGATTCTGATGAGGTTATGGAAGGTGCAGTCAGTGATGATGGGTTAGGACATTGGTTAGCGGGGTACGATGGAGGTGAAAATGAAGAGACAATTACACTAGAAGATGGTAATTATTCCGATCCTTTTTATTTGTTTAGGAATAATTAATTGACATTTAAATAATATATTATTATATTTAATCAAAATTAATAATAATATGTCGGAAAGAGTAAAACACCCTAAACATTATAATAGAGGAATTGAAATGTGGGACTATTCACATTCGCATAATCTTGATTTTTTCGAAGGTAATATTGTAAAATATGTTACAAGATGGAAAGATAAAAATGGTATAGAAGATCTCTATAAGGCAAAACAGTATTTAGATAAACTTATTACACTAAATGAAGTTTTAGAAAAATAAACATATTTATTTCCAAAAAAAGTTATGGAAAAATATTTTATTAACGAAGTTTTGGAAATGGATTGTGATGATAATGGAAATCTAACTGTTAAATTTGTTTTAGAAGAAGATGAAGAAAATACATATAGGTTGTTAGAAACAAATGAATATTATTATTGGGTTGATGAAAACTATAACGATGAAATAGGTGGTGAACCACTTACAAATGATTGGGATGAGGAAGAACATTATTCATACGAAGGTTTTAATTTTGTACAATGGAAAGATTATAACCACAGTGAAGAAGTTGTTATAGATTTTATAAAAGATAGTTTTTTAAGTAAAGAAGAATTACCAAATAAAATAAAAATAGAATGAAAAGATTAACAGTACATTTAAAAAGAGTTAACAAAAAAACAGAGGTTATTGATGGTGTTAGTAAAAGTAAAATTTATAACACTTTATCTTATAGAGTTAAAGATGAAGATGAAGCAAACATAATAGTTAATAATATCAACGAAAACGAAAAACCGCGTAACAATGTAAAAAAATGGTATTTATCAGGTATTAGATAATTTATTAAGTTTTTTATATATTTATATAATAAAAACAACAATGAATAATAATATTGATAAGATACGCCAATTAGTAGAGGATCTTTCAATAAGAGATACGGATCTTCTAAACAAAGTACAACATTTTGACATTTTACAACATGTATTTTTAACTTCTCCAAGAGCTATGGCAATAATGGAAGAAGATTGGAAATATGTATTCGTAAATAAATTATTTGCAGAATTATATGGGTTTGAAAACCCAGATGATATGGTAGGTAAAAGACATTACGAATTATTTTGTAAAATACCTGAAAGACCAATAGACGAGATAACAACTTCATTACAAAAATCTGGAAAGTGGGAAGGAGTGATACAATGTCCCAGAAAAGATGGTGAAAGTTTTACATCTAAACTTAGTATACAAAAAGTTAAAGACAAAGATATACTTTTATGTACTTGCGAAGTTCAAAAAGATATAAGTAATGAATGATAACCCTAAACAGAATGGATGGAATGAGTATTCTCGCTTAGTGTTAGCGGAATTAGAAAAACTCAATACAAAAGTAGACAGTTTAAGTACTGAGATTAATACTATTAATCAAAGTATGTCTAAGATAGAACAAATCAAAGACGAGATAGACGTACTAAAAGAATGGAAAAATAATATTGATGAGGTAAGTTCACCTACACAGTTAAAAGAATTACAAAAAGAAGTAGAGAAGTTAAAAACATTTAAAACTATGTCTACAACTGTTTGGGTAGTAGTACAAATTATTTTTAGTATTGCTGCAACTTTATTTGGACTTTATTTAAAATCTAGTTGAGGTTTAGTAACTAAGTTTACTTTTAGATTAACCCCATTTTCTTTACCCCACTCCTCAAACGCAATAGCGTGAGGTTCTCTATCTTCATACATTTCTATTAATTCAGTATTTGGAAACCTATTTAAAAGACTCACAATAGTATTTAACTTACTATTTAAAGTATCTCCATCATCTTTATAATGGTATTCATCAAAAACAATATCATTACTGTGTAATATATCTTCTACTTGATCTTTTTGATTTGGTAGTCTTCCTGTTAACATAACCATATAAGTGTTAGGTGTATCGCTTTCAATAACATAATCACTTATTGTAGATTTAATAGGTTGGATATCGAATACTTCTGTATCTAAAGATTCTCTTTTACTCCACCATCCTCTGTGTGGGTATGGAGAACCAGTTTTTTCTTCCCATTCTACTTTACCTTTTTCTGGTAGAGGTGTGTCCATCAAAGTACCATCAAAGTCAAAGATTGCAATCTTGTTAATATCTAAAGGGTCACCTACTGTTTCCATAATTAATCTGAATTTACTTACTGTTATACATTCGTTTAAATCTAATACACTACCTTGTACCCAAGGGGTGAAATCTTCTAACGGAGTTTTATGTTTTTCTCCGTTATATGTAAAAGTAATCATTTTTTCATCAAGATCCAAATCTTTTTCTAAAAATTGTAATTTTCCGTCACCACTAGTCCATTCTTTCCGCCAATTATGAAATTTAAACCCACTTCTTTTAAGGAATGATCCAAACTCCTTTTTTTGTATTATTTTTTCTGCGTAATCTTCGTCATCCTCTAATTTATGTAATTTTCGTTCTAATTCCGCATTTAATACTCCTTTGATATATTCTGCACCTGCATCGTCAATATAATCACCACTCCAATATGCGTCATCTAAATCACAATAATCACAAGGGTTTAGTTCTTCTTCTAAATCTTGTAAATCACTAAATGTAAAAATACCATGTTCTTTAATTTTCTCTAATAAATCTTCATATGGTATCTTTATGGTGTATGGTCCATGAGAAAATTCACTTTGGTAAGGAACGTAAGTAACTTCATTTTCATAAAATTCTGTTACTTGTTCTGATCTATATCTACCAGTTTCTCCATTTAATGCCCATAGATATTCATTTATTACATCTTCTTTATCATCATCCGTAAGAAAGTCACCTAAATATTCGTATAGTCCACCATCGTTGTCCATACCACCATATTTAGGATCATCAACATAAACACCTACTATATCACCTATCTTTTTTACAATATCTAATGTTTTATCATTATACATTACATAGTTAAATTCTTCAGTATCATAATCTTCTGCACCTGACCCGTCATCACCAATTCTCCACGCCTGATCTCCAACACCAGATATAAATTGTTCAAAATCGCCACTATCACCTGCAATTTCTAATCCGTCTCTTTCAAAATTAACACAAGGGGTTTTTACATATCCGCTAGAATCGCAATAGTAAAAATCATCACCTAATAAAGTCTTAACTAATTTATTGTGTTCATCACTAGGATAATAAACTTCTAATACTTCATCTTCATCACCATCTTTTTCTTTAAGTCTCTCAACAAATTTATATAATGCATCTCCTCTATTAACATTTTCAATAGTTTCCCACGGAATTCTAAATTTATCATTTCCAATATCAACATAAGATTTGGTATCTTTATTTAAAAACCATAATGCGTACCATTGTTGAGCTTCTTCATTGGTAAATCCTAATGTACTTTTTATCCACTGTATCACCTTTGCTTTAGTTGGATAAGTACCAACAAACTCTTTATTGATGAAATCTAATATTTTTATTTCTAATTTAGATAATGTGTCCATAAAATTAAATTTATATCTATAAATATTAAAAATAAAGTAATAAATTTGGATAATTAAAAAAAATATTATACTTTTATGGTATGAATATTTTTATATTAGACGAAGATCCGAAAAAATGTGCTGAGTATCACAACGATAAGCACGTAGTTAAAATGATATTAGAAAGTGCACAACTTCTATGTGGTGTTCATCATATGGTAGAATCAGGTTTAGATGTACCTTATGGTTTATCACATAAAAACCACCCTTGTTCAATATGGGCTAGAGAGTGTATTGAAAATTATGTATGGTTATGTGATTTAGGTATTGAGTTATGTAAAGAATATACCTACCGTTATGAAAAGAGACATAAATCACAAGATATAATTGAATGGTGTATGATTAATCATCCGCCTTTGGAAGAATTAGGTAAACTAACACCATTTAGATTGGCGATGCCAGAAGAATGTAAAATTGGTAATGCGGTGGAGTCATACAGAGAGTACTATATTAGAGAGAAAAAACATTTTTCTAAGTGGAAAAAAAGAAATATCCCACATTTTATGGTAAAATGTTTGGCAGTTTAAAATATTTGCCGTATATTTGTAATAACAAAAATAAATAACTATGGAATACTTAAATTTAGAACAAATCGGAGCACAGTGTCCTTCGGCATTAACACAGACACAATCAAGACATCTTTCACACATTTACAAACACATTCCTACTACTAAGGTAATTGATATCTTAGAAGAGAAGAATTGGAAACCAACTGCAGCGATGCAAACTGGTACTCGTACAGGATATGAAGATACCGTACCATTTAAGAAACACATTTTACGTTTCAGAAATACGGAGATGGATAACCTTTCCAATGAGATTGGGGATACACATCCAGAGATTGTATTAACTAATTCTCACAATGGTAGATCGTCTTTCAAATTTCACGTAGGACTTTTTAGGTTAGTTTGTAGTAACGGATTAGTGGTTGCAGATCAAACTTTTGATAGTTACACTATTCGTCACAAAGGATTTAAAAAATCTTCTATCTTAGATACGGTAGGACAAATTACTACACATATCCCACAGGTTGTTGGTAAAGTACAAAGTATGATGGGTGTGGAACTAACACCACAACAACGAAGAGATTTCGCACAACAAGCGGTAATCGAAAGATGGGGTAAAGACAGACACGTTAACTTAGACGAATTACTAACCATTAACAGAGCCGCAGATAGAGGAAATGATTTGTGGACAGTATTCAACAGAATACAAGAGGGGATGATTAGAGGAGGTTTAAATACCTACGTTAAGAAAGACGGAAAAATTAAATATAATAAAACCAGAGCAGTTAAGTCGATAGATGAAAATCTAAAGGTTAACAAAATGTTGTGGAGTTTATCAGAGACTATGGTGTAATAGTGGTTTGATTTGTTTGTAAAATTAGGGGGAAGAAATTCTCCCTTTTTTTTTGTTTATTAAATTATTTTTTCTATATTTGTATAAACAAATTAATTATGCCACAGATATATGAAGTAGGAGGATGTGTAAGAGACGAAATCATAGGTGTCCACACCAACGATATTGATTTCACATTCGTTTTAGACAATACCGATCAAACAGTAGATGAGGGGTGGGATGAAATGTTATCTCACTTAAAAACTGAAGGGTTTAAAATATTTTTGGAAACCAAAGATTGTTTTACTGTTAGAGCTAAGTTCCCTAAAGGACATGTGAATGAAGGGTTGGTTGCAGACTTTGTAATGGCTCGTAAGGAAGTAGGTTACATTTTAGGTACACGAAAACCTATATTAGAGTTAGGTACATTGGAAGATGACTTAAGGAGAAGGGATTTTACTCTTAATGCATTGGCAAAAGATTTAGATGGAACTATTGTTGATTTATTTGAGGGTAAAAAACATTTAGAGGAAGGTATTTTAGTTACCCCTCTAAATCCAATTAAAACTTTCTTTGACGATCCGTTAAGGATGATTAGGGCATTAAGGTTTTCAATTACTAAAGGTTTTGAGATTGATCCTGAAGTTTGGGACGCCATGTTTGAACCGGGATTAATTGAACACTTAAAGAACGTAGTATCAAAAGAAAGGATACAAGGTGAGGTTTCTAAAATGATGAAACACGATACAGTATCTACTTTAAGGTTACTGGCGAAGATTGATAAAATTGAACCTAAACTATTAGAGGTTATGTTTGGTGGTGATATATGGTTACTACCATCAACAAAGAAATAAGAGTACACAACGGACAAGGCTATGGCGAGTGAGTTGTGAGATAATGAGGGTAGGAGATTAAAAAGGTTTTGTTACTATAGAAGAAAAATAAACTTGTAACAAAAGGAAGTAGCGGAAGGGTACATAATATGATCCTGTAAATTCTAGACAATCAGGAGGCCAAAACCCTTTTTAATCGTTTGAACTAACGTTATGGATAACAACAAATCGGTGGGATGCGAGTGGTTGACCAGTACTCTTATTTTTTTTATTTTTTTTCTTTATATTTATTTAATAGAAACCTTTTAATTTATGAAAAATGTGCCAAGTAAATTTAATTTGTGCACTCGTTTAATACTAGTAATATTGGGTATACTATCCATAACTTTATTGCCTATATTCTACGGGTGGGAAGGTAGTTATAGTCAATACTATCAATATATTCCTATAGGTTTTACTACAATTTTTTCTACTTTATCTATTGGTTTATATATACATAGTAATAATGAATGGAAAATAACTGCAATGGCATTAATATGTTTGGCTATTTTTGATATGTATCAGTTTCCCTTACTTCACTACAGTTGTGCAATATTCTTTTTTATATTTGCAACATTTGCAATGTGGAACGATAAAAGAGTAAGTGGTTTTGGGAAACTTTCATTATCCCTTTACCCAATAATATTTTTCAGTTTAATGATTTTTGAATTGGTACAAGTTCTAATTATATGTACGTTTCATTTAATATACATCATAAGGTTACTAAACACTAAAGTAGAAAAAAAATTAATTCAAGAAATTATTGTGGAAGACGGTGATATTTAATAGTATGTTACCAAAAATGTTTTATAAAGAGAATAATAAAAAAAGAAATGAATTATTATCTGAAGTGAAACTATATACGATTAATTACGATTATATTTTGAATCCATATTATGCGGACTATATTAAAGAGTCTTATGATAAATGGGGTAATATTGTAGATATATTAGGTATTATAAAAATGACAGGATATAGTAAAGAAGAAGTAGAATATAATTTTCAACAAATAATGAAAAGAGATTACATAGAAACTAAAAAAATAAAATCATTTACAATTACTAGTATTAGTCATTAATAAAACCGTTTTGTAATCTATCTAATATTTTTTTTAGTTGAGAAGCTTCCTCATAATTTTGTTCTTCTACCGCATCATTTTTTTGTTCTTCTAGAATATCAATAATATTTGTTTCACCAAGTATTTTAATAAATTTGTTTTTTGCAGAAGACCTACCTTTAGGTGTTTTATGTATAGTTAATATATATAATACCGTACCAATTAATTCAAACAGAAGTGTAAAAGAATTACCCCTAAAAAATAACTCTTCACCCTTTATGTTAGACACTGTTCTATAAATACTAATATTATCTACTAATATCATAGGTATATCTTTTAATTCATTCAAAGGTAAGAACTCTAAGTTATATAATTCGTCTTCACTTCCTATACCATCAAAATCTACTCTAATATCAATAAAATCTTTATCTTCCATTAATTCAATATAGTCAAATATTTTGTATGCTTTAAGATATTGTATACCATTATTTTTAACAACTGGTTTAGCTGGTAAATTCCATTCTTCTAAGAAATAATCTATATTAGATTCGCCCATAGTTTCTTTGTAAACAATATTTAGAAAATCTTTGTCTACTATTATATGTTTAAAAAAAGTACCAAAAGTAACACCTTCTTCTATTTTTACTGGACAATCTAAATAATATTTGATAGATTCTATTTTTTTTTCTTCTTTGGTAATTTTATCTTGTAGGTATAATGTACCATCCTTTTTAAATATAATTGTTTTCATCTTAATTATAAATAGGCAGTATTTGAGATAAATTATCTATTTTATACATTCTACCATTTACTGTGGCACATATGTCCCATCCGAAAAAATCATTAGATCCTAGTTTTTCTAAAATACCTTCAATATCACGATAAGACTCGTTTACTATACCATTATCTGTTTCTAAAGAATAAACGTTTTTAAGTAAAACTTTCTTACCAATTAACTTTAATTTACGTTCCATTATATATGTGTGTGGGTAGTTTATTTAATAAATATAGAAAAATAAGTATAAGTATTTTTTTTATTTAAGTAAAGTATTGACATTATAAAAAAAATATTTTAAACTTAATAGTATTATGAATGACGCAATTAAAAATGCAATATTAAAATATATTGAAAAGAATAATTTATTTGGTGAAAATGATATTAGTGACTCTATAGAAAATTTATTATTAGATGCTTCACATATGAAATCATTAAGAACTGATCTTAATAAATGTATTTTAGACTTAAAGGTACAAATTATTAAGACTAACACTATGTTACTTTTTGAGAACGTATTTAAAGATAATAATGAAAAAGTAGTGGAAATATTAAATAATACTAAAGATCCTAAAATATTTTATGATTTAAGTGATTCATTAAATAATTTATTAATCACTTTCAATCAATATAAAAGTAATTATAATTTTAATTCCACTGACTTAAAAGATATAAAAGAGTCTTTCGTGTTAGATGATGACAAATTAGTAGAATTAATTAAAGAAATAAATTTGGATAATAAATAATTTTTTTGTACTTTTATAATATGTTAACAGAGAAACATATTAAAAATTTCGTAGAAAAAGGTAAAAGTTTTTTCGATAAATACATTTCATATACTACTAATCCTTTAGGTATACCATCAGTAATCAAAGTAAAAAAATTTAAAAAAAGTATATTAGATGATGTCACGTACAATACGGATGTTTCCTTTTGTGTAACCCAATCAGTAGAGAGACATTACGCTTCATTAAATATCGCTAACTTATTAGAGTTACATATGTACTTACCCCAAAAGGATTGTCATCAAATTGCAGAATATATCGTACAAGAAAAGTATGAACAATATATAGATTTTGTGATGTCTTCATAAATTTTTCATATTTATGAAAAAAAACAACTATGATATATTTTATTTTTGGTGGTGTTGTCCTTATCTTTATTTTATTGAAACTATTAAAAAAAGTGAAAGTAAAAAAAGAAAAAATAACAGAAGATAAACTTATAAAGGATTTAAAATATTTACAAAAACAATTATTAACAGAAACTAATCCTAATAAGAGAGTTGAAATAATGAGAAAAATTGAGTTAATCGCCAGTATTTATAACTAATGGAAAACATACCAATTATTTACATTGACACTGAAGAAGATGAAGAAAAATACTTAACAGAATATAAGTATTCTATTCACACTAAAATACTTGAAAGTATTGAAAAATCTATAGTAGATAATATTGAAAGTATTGAATTATTTCAAGTAGTTAATAATCTTAGGGGGTTCACATTTGTTGTTATGGTAGAGAAAAGTAGTTGGGTGGATAGTTTAGAGAAATGTTTAAATTTTTATAAAGAAACTGAAGAATATGAATTATGTGATAGAACATATAAATTAATAAATAAAATTAAAAATGAATAATAAATTAGATTTGCATGGTGTAAGACATCAGCATGTCCCTAGAGAAGTAGATAAGTTTATTGGGGAACATCTTTTAAAAGGAACTGGTGAGGTATCTATAGTAACTGGACATAGTGATGAGATGAAGAAGATAGTGAATAAAACTTTAGTTGATTATGGGTTATATTCTGAAACTAATTTTGTTAGAGAAACAGTTCTAAGTGTTAGATTGAAGTAAGGGGCGTTACAAAACTTTTACAAATGTTAAATACTGTTGGGGGTAGAGTTATGTATTTATTTTTGTATGGTTATTACTCTAAATTTATTTTTACTTTTAAAATTACTATTGTTACCTTTAATTTATGTGGTGATAATATATTTAACCGCACCCAATAAAACATTAAATTTAAAAATTGCTGGATTGTGTTTTTTAGCAGGTATATTATCTACTAATTTTGTTCAGATATATTATGCTATTTTTGATGTAATGGTTACAAGTAATTTTGATAAGTATTTTTTCTCAGTCGCACCTAGAGAAGAAATATCTAAGTTACTTGCATATTTATGTGTTATTTTGTCATTGAAAAACCGTAATATTCATCCTTTATCTTTAATGTATTATTCAGGTATTGTGGGATTAGGTTTTGCAACTTTTGAAAATTTTATGTATGGTATGATGTATGGTGAAGATATTATAATAGGTAGATCATTTACTGCCACATTTGGACATCTAATATTTGGTCTATTTTTAGGTTATTGGGTAGGGTTAGGTAAAGTAGATTTGGGTAAATATGGTAACCGTTCATTATTTGGTTTTTATATGTATAAGTTTAAAAAATTAAAAATGTGTATTTATACTATAATTGGATTATTATGTGCAATTATGTATCATGGGCTATGGAATTATAATTTGTCAGTTAGTTGGGTAGCAGCATCACCAATTATGATATTAATGATAATATTTGGTTTAACGATATCTAAATTTGCCTCAACTGACTTATATAACCATCATAGAAAAAGTTTAAAAAAATGAAAAAAATAAAATGGTGCGGGTATGAGTGGATTACTCAAGAAAGATGGGGAGAAATACACCCAATAAAACCAAAGGCATGGTATGATTCTGATGCCGTTGAGATTAGAAATGGATATTTAATATTAAAAACACATAAGAATCCAAAATATTTCTCACAATTAGATGTGAAATCTAAAATAGGTGTTGGTTTAGTTTCTTGTACTGAAAAATTTAAATACGGTAAATTTGAAATAGAGGCAAAATTACCCAACGGTCCATATCTTTGGCCAGCTTTTTGGACTTGGGCATTTGAAAGTTGGCCACCAGAAATAGATATTTTCGAAGCCTATTCAAATGAAAAAGGAAGTTACTTCAATTGGGGTAAACCACACGAACTTATCACAGGTAAATTTTGGAATTGTGCGACTAATTTTCATTTAGGTAAGTTACCAAATAACTACGATTTAGGCGCTGAGGATCATTTTTGGACATGGAAAAATCCTAAAAAAAATTTTAATCATTATATGTTAGATTGGAGACCTGATCGTATAGATATATTTTTTAATCATAAATTAGTAAGGTCGGTTAGAGATAAAAAAGTTCTCAGAACGTTCAACCAAACACACCAAAACGTAATCATTAATAATATGGTACAATCAGAACATGATGATAAAAACCCAACATACTCAGAATTTATTGTGAAATATTTTAAATATACTCCCCACAAATAGTTTACTTTTTTATATAATAATAATAATTTTATTATTATGGATGAAATAGAGTTACTAAAACATATGGATCAAGCAATGAACAACTCGTTTGAGATAATAGTAGGTAATACTACATTAGAAGAAATGATGATGAATAGTAATCTAGAAAACTTAGTCTTTGCACATGATATTGAGTCAGGACACACCAAAGAAGACATTGAAAATATGAATAATCATTTTATAGAAAAAGAAGATTTTGAAAAATGTGCGATACTTTCAAAATTAACTTAAATTTAACAATATAATTCCCAAAAACAATATATTTAAATAAGGTAATAAACATAAGTCCTATAACCAATAGGCAGTTTATTTTTATAAAATAAAAAAAATATGAATATAAGTGGTATTATGTTTAATGAAATTATAACGATAACGATGACGTTATTTGCGGTGATAGATATATTTGGTTCTATCCCTATAGTGTTAGATTTAAGGGAAAAGTTTGGGAAGATAGAAAGTCTTAAGGCAACTCTTATATCTTTTTTTATTATGGTTTTGTTTTTATTTACTGGTGAAAAAGCATTATCTTTTTTAGGTATCGATGTGGCTTCATTTTCTATCGCTGGTGGACTTATTTTATTTTTTATGGGGTTAGAGTTAGTTTTAGGTTTAACCTTCTTTAAAAGTGAACCAGATACGGAAGGTTCATCTATAGTACCATTAGCGTTTCCTTTAATTGCGGGACCTGGTTCATTAACTACTATAATATCATTTAATTCTTTATACCCATTTTACACTATTTTAATTGGTATTATATTAAATTTAATTGTTGTGTATATAACATTAAAATTCAGTGATAGATTATCTAAAGTTTTAGGTAAAAATGGTATGATGGTGTTACGTAAAGTATTTGGTATTATCTGTTTAGCAATTGCAATTAAAATGATTAAGTTTAATTTATTTTTATAGTTT
>TARA_B100001121_G_scaffold3074_1_pt1 | contig 28999 bp, 29 predicted proteins | sample TARA_B100001121 | Tara Oceans TARA_B100001121 (sample SAMEA2622817) | marine metagenome | biome: marine biome (ENVO:00000447); feature: surface water layer (ENVO:00002042); material: "saline water (ENVO:00002010), including plankton (ENVO:xxxxxxxx)" | depth 5 m
AGGAATACGACAAGACTAAGTCTTTCAAAAATATCGAAAAATGAGAATTGCCGTTTTATTTGAGGACAGATGCAAGCCAAATAGCCCTGCCTTTGAATATTTGCAAAAATATGCTGGGTCTTGTGGAGCTGAATGTATACAGGTCGATGAAAATGATAAATGTAAAATTTTAGAAGACGCTTGTCCGCCGTGCTTGATGAGAGCTAAAAATTGTCCCGGCGATGCTGTCAAAGTAATCAATCTCCCCGAAGAGTTAGAAACTGATATGATTCACAGATACTCGCTCAATGGTTTTAGACTATTCCGATTGCCTACCCCATCTAAAGACTCCATAATTGGTATTTTAGGACCAAATGGAATGGGGAAATCTACAGCATTTAATATCTTGAACGGAAGCATAATTCCAAATCTTGGTGAATTCGAATCAAGCGATTGTCTGTGGGAAGATGTAATTGAAACATTACCGCGTGGTGAATTAAGAGATTTTCTAGCTGACTTGAATGAATCTACAGTTAAAGTGGCGTTAAAACCTCAATATGTAGACCATATTCCTAAAGCTTTCAAAGGGAATGTGGGTAAACTTCTATCCTCAGTAAATGAAAGAGGATTATATGATGAAATGATTGAAAAATTTGGATTAGGTCATCTCTTGGAACGAAATTTAGACCAACTATCTGGAGGAGAATTGCAACGTGTAGCAATTTGCGCCACATTGCTAAAGCAAGCCGATGTTTACTTCTTTGATGAACCATCTTCTTACCTTGACATTTATGAAAGGATGAGAATCGTAAGAATTATTCAAGAACTCTCTGAATCTGCAAGAGTAATTGTAATTGAACATGACTTAGCTGTGTTAGATGTAATTGCAGATTTAACTCATATTGTTTATGGAAAGAAAGGGGCTTTTGGAATCTTCACTCCAGCCAGAACTACCCGTAAAGCTATTAATGCATATATTGAAGGATACTTACCTGAACAAAACGTTAGAATTAGAGATAAACCAATAAAATTCTTAGAACATCCACCAAGAACCGGGTGGGATGGAATGGAGCTGGTAGAGTGGCCTAAATTATCAAAGAAATTGGGTAGTTTTAATCTTGATTCAAATGCAGGTGAACTACTAAGCGGCCAAGTTTTAGGTGCGGTCGGTGCAAATGCTACTGGTAAAACAACCTTTGTGAAAATTCTAGCTGGAGAGTTAAAGCCTGATGAAGGTAAAATTGAAAATGAGATTGCTGTATCTTACAAGCCTCAATACATTGATATTCAAGAAGGAATGATTGTGGAAGATCTACTAAAATCTGTTGAAGGATATGATGAACATACATTTAGTACGGAACTAAACAGGCCCCTAAATTTGGAGCCGTTACTAGAGAGAGAAATGCAAACTCTGTCTGGAGGGGAGTTGCAGAGAGTTGCAGTTGCTGAATGCTTGCTCAAGGAAGCGGATTTGTATTTATTGGATGAACCGTCTGCATATCTTGATGCAAATCAAAGAATGGTAACTGCAAAAACTATTAGAAAATTCATGGAGAACAGAGGTAAATCTGCTCTAATAGTAGACCATGATATTTACTTCATTGATTATATCTCAGACGGGATATTATGTTTTGGCGGGGAACCCGGAAAAAGAGGGGTCGTGGAAGGACCCTACAAAATGCGTGAGGGAATGAATATTTTCCTAGAAAGAGTAGATGTAACCTTCAGACGAGATAAAAATACACATAGACCTCGGGTCAACAAGCCAGATTCAAGATTGGACAGAGAACAGAAAAGTAAGAAAGAATACTACTATTCTAGATGAGATTACATTTATTTTGAGGCCTCGATAGGGCACTTGTGATTACGAAGGCTTTAGAGAACGGAGTTCAAATTTATACTAATATAATTTTGAAGAATGCTATAGCCACCATTGCTATTCTTAGTCTAATAACTGTTCTTCTTCTACAATCTGCCTTAACTTTCGAAGAAAATATGACAAGAGATATCGAAGTATATCTTCCAGAAGGAGAGGAATCTACAGAAATATTAATTGAGGTTAGACAAGATTGGGCAACTGATCTAATCATTGTCTATATTGAAACTGGGAATGCTAACGATCCCAATGTCTTTAATGACATTGTAGTTGATAATATTACCTATGTTCCTACTTTGAAAGAAATTGCTCTTCTTGAAGCTACAATTGATAAATATGGACAAAGTGAAGATTTAGAAACTTATCAAGCTGATCGAGGTGATAAAGATGGAATAATTTTTACACTAAGTATTTCTACCCTAATTAAGGAATTTAACTCAACAAATGCTAGATTTATAGAAGCAACTGAAGGGAAAATATTTGGTGGATTAAGTATTGAGCAAAATGATGATGATACTGTAAATCTAACTGGTACATACAATATACCCGATGATCAAGATAGAGTAGACCAAATATATGATAGTACGTCATCAGCCTTACAAAATTTTGCTATAGACACAAATGATGATAAGATAATTGATACTGCAGTAATTCTATTCGCTTTAAAATATCAAGGAGAAAATAATGATGCTTCACAAGAAGAAATGATTGCTAAGATTCAAGAGCATATTGATCAAAGATATAATGCTAGAACTGACATGACTCAAACTGGTCTTGTTGTTGTTCTTCACGAAGTAACTGCTAGATTATACGATGATTTACTAACAATGCTACCTATTTCATTAGGTATAGTAATTGCTATGATGTTATTTTTTCATAGAAACTGGTTGGCCATACCTGTTGTTTTAGTACCAATCTTTTGTGCTCTAATTTGGACACTCGGGATTGTAAATTTATCTGGAGTGGTTCTTACCCCAATGATTGTGGCGGCCGGACCAATTTTAGTTGGAATTGGCGTTGACTATGGATTACACGTAGCCAATCGAATTGTAGAATTTAAAGACGAAGGAAATAAAATGCCAAGAGCAACATTTTTAGCATTACTTACGACGGGAAAAGCAACCTTCCTATGTGCCGTAACAGATACGATTGGTTTTTCTGCTCTCTTCATTTCTCCAATTGCTCCAATGAGAACCGTTGGATTTACTATGATTGTCGGAGTAATGTGTGCATTCTTTCTGACAGTTAGTATGACTCCTGCAATTATGAAGCTAACTAATTATTCAAGGCATAAATCAGAAGGCTGGAAAAGTATAGCAGTCTTATCAACAAAACAATGGAAAACTATTCTACTAGTTTTACTTCTAACAACATCTTACTCTATAGCAAGAATTGCAGTAATGGACCAAGACATTAAAGGAAGTGAATCTGCACCTGAAGATATTGATTCAATTAAGAAATTAGGCGAATATTCTGAAAAATTTGAAGCTGGACAAACTGGAATTTTACTAGTAAACGGTCCTGAAGATAGACTAAAGCCAGCTGCTAAAGATTTAGATGTTTTAGATGTTATGAATTGGACGCAAGGAGAGATAAATAATTTATCCGTTACTAATAGAAATTCTAATGAAATTATAAATGTTTCAGCTTTTTCTATCGTTGACTTTTTCAAATCAGCCCATATCACTATTACTCTGGATGATTTAGATGGTGAAACTCAATTTGAATTCGACGGAAGCTTTTGGGATTTCTTACACAGTGACTTTTTTGGAGACGATTATGTTTGGATTGATATAAATCCATTATACAGCAGGGAGCAACTAAGGAGTGATATGATTGATGTATTTTACGAGTCATTCACCGATGAAATGCGGGCAATGCTTTTGACTGATGAGTACGATAAAGCATTAATCTATGTTAGCATGCCATACATCAATATTGATGATACCACAATATTAGTTAATGAGATAGATAATATCGCTTTTTTAAGAGATAAACAAATTCATGCCCACGATGCGCAAATGTCTCAGTTAACCGGAGGTCCTCCTGTAAGTATCGCAATTAATGAAGGAATTCAAGAAACTCAATTCGACACGATTAAGCTAAGTTTACTTTTAGTTTTGATGACAATGATTGTGATCTTTAGTTCGGTTAAATTCGGAGTAATAACTTTCCTACCCATATTGTTAGTAATTCTGTGGTATCCAGCGACTGTTGACGCTGGAGGAACTAATCTAAATATTTTTACCGCAATGGTTGGGACAATTATTATTGGAATTGGTATTGATAATTCTATTCAAATTACTGAAAGAGTAAGGGAAGAAGGTACTACTCCTGAAGGAATACAAAAAGCTGTTGAGAATACAGGTCAGTCAGTTGTAGAAGCAACATTTACCACAATGGGAGGGGTATTCTCCGGAGTTCTTATTTCATTCTTTAGTAGCCAATTTATTGGACTAAGAAATTTCTTCGCATTAATTATTACACTAGTTCTGTTCTCTCTCCTTATGGCTGTTTTTGCTCTACCAAGCTTCTATCATGCTCTCCACTATATTATAGAAAAATATAAAATGAGCAATTGGAAAATAAAAAATAAATTTAATTAAATAACATCTCCGAGACTGCTAACACTGCCTGCCTAGCATGAACTTCTACTCTTTTATCAATTTGTTCTTCTTCTGCACCTGGACCTATTATTCCAAAACCTATAGGCTTCATTGAAAGTAATTGTAAATCTATGATTGACTTAGTAACTGCCTGACCCATGACTAGGCCATGATCTGTCTCTCCTTTTTCAATAATTCCTAAGACTATTACGCCTTCAATTGATTCCCTAAGTAACAAACGTTTAACCTGTAGGGGAAGTTCCATTGACCCTGGAACCCAGCTTATTTCTTCAACCAGCAGATTGTTTTCAGGAGATATTGATTTAACTATTTTAACCATTTTCTCAACTTTGTCTTTGTGATAACTTCCTGCCACAATCGCTACTGACTTTGCCATATATTACACCTGCATCTCAGTTATTAAATCTACTGTATTTTTGGTTTGGGTTTCAACTTCTAAATTAATTATATCTCCAACTTTCTTGTCTAGCATAGTCGTAATTCTTAGCGTTTCAGGAATTAAATAAACAGTAAAAATATTATCTAATCTATTTACATCCCCAATGGTTAAGCTTATTCCATTTAGTGAGACATACCCCTTTGGAAAAATATATTTTATCAAGTCATTACTCGTTTTAAAGGATATAATGTGATTATTAGTTGTCTTTTCTATTTTTGATATTTTAACGATTCCAGAAACATGGCCCGAGACAATATGTCCACCAATTTCATCTCCAAAACGCGCTGCCCTTTCTAGATTAACTAAATCATACTCTTCTAAATTTGATAAATTAGTAACTCTTAAAGTTTCTACAATTATATCAAAAGTCAGACTGTTATCCTTTATTGAAGTAACTGTTAAGCAAACTCCATCAATTGAAACGCTCGCTCCAATCTTAATTCCTTCTACAAACTCTGAACTTGCTTCTATTCGAATACTAGAAAAATCTTGTGATTTTTCAATACTAGACACTTCCGCTTTTTCTTGTATTATTCCTGTAAAAACCATTATTCAGAACTATATTTTTTCCTATATACCTTTAAAATTTTAGAAATTATCTTACGTGAACCTGCTAAATCTTGCTCCATTTCTTCAAGTCGAACTACCTTAACTTCCAAGCCTCTTTCCAATAGTTTAGCTGACAGTTCAGTTGTAGTAAATAAACGTTGATCAAAACCTAATGCAATAACATCAGGTTTTATGTCTTCAACAATAATATCAAGCATATCTCCTGTTCTACCTATCACAACTTCATCTACTGGTTTGAGTTGAGAAACTACTTCCGAACGTCTCTTGTCTGATAAAATGGGCTCCCCTTTCATCTTCCTGACTGTAGCATCGTTGGCTACAATTACTGTCAAATGATTACCATGCTCTTTGGCTGCGTTCAAGAAATGGGCGTGACCTATGTGAATTATATCAAAAACACCAGTAGCTACAACCTTCACTGACATACCTCTTTGATATGTTGACCATCTAAAAATAAATATCCATTGTCTTTTGCAAATATCTCTGCTTCATAACGTGTCAGAGATTTACCTGATCTAGAAACCATTTCACAGCCCAGTGCAACAGGCGTTAAACTTATTTTTTTAAATAATTCAGTTATCAATTCTGTATGTCCTTGCCTCTCCGAAAGTCCATTAGAGGCAGCTACACAAATTGGTACATGACCTGGGCTCCTAAATGAATTTCCCATGATTTTTATGGATTCATCGGCACTTATAGTCTTAGCTTTTTCAAAAACTTCTGAAAATGAACGGGCAGTCAGGGAACGATCGTCGTCAGTTATCCCGGTAAAAGTATCCTTATGATTAATGAATATGGAGAACGAAGATTTAGATTTTGTGTATGGCAAGGAATGGTGTTTCATCATCTCTAATATTGAAAAATCATTTGAATTTGAGAAAGCTGCCTCATATATCTCTTCCATGAAAGGAATACCTAATTTTCTTGAAACCGAATAATCTGAGGCTAAGAAAATCATCCCTCCTCCGTTTTTTCTCAAATAATGTAAATTCTTACTCGTAACTGATTTAGCATAAAAGAAAATATCTGTTTCCGATTCCCTTCCCTCTTCATCAAATACAAAAATTGGATTACCACTAAGTAGTTCCTTTTTTATTTTTTCTAGGTTAATTGAGTCGGACAAAATAATCTCCGTGACATTACCTTTGTATGTGAGATATAAAAATAGCGTAGGTACTCAAAAATAAGTATCTATTTCAAATCAAAAATAACCTTATCGATAACTACTTTAGAATCCGATTTCAAACTAACGTATCTTGTACAAGAATAATCTCCTTCATCCAGCAAAGTTAGCATCAGTGTTCCTGCGTCTCTGTTGCAAATCAAGGGATCCTTGTCTGGAGAAGTATAGATATCATGTCCGCCCCACTCAATATTCCAATTATTTGTGAAATCGTAAACTACTACTAACCTTTTTCTTTCAAATTCCTCAGAATGCAAAAGTGAATAATCACCTTGACCATAAGTTTGGCCTTGTGACGTACGAAATTTAAGATGAAGACCAGTTCCTAATTCCAAAAAACTAAGAAAATCTTTAGATTCCCAGAAATCTCCTAGATGAGCTGGACTCACATGTCTTTTATAAAAACCTATTTTTTCATCCTTCTGTAGCTTCATATCAAAATTTGCCTCTTCTTTAGATAAAAACTTAGACAAACGAATAAAAGGAATATCTGCTGAGCCAAATATTCTATTTAAATTAGAAAGGGTAGGCTTTTCTAGATAATAAAAATTAATTTCAGACATGGTACCAGCCTGTAAGAGTTAACCTCTGAATATCTGTCAAAATTTCACTAACTTGGTGCCAAGAAGTCTCCGAAACCTCAAACATATTCAATGAATTAAATTTAGGAATTATTGATTTAACTAATTTAGAAGTGCCATCTTTTTTGCCTTCAAAAAGATCTAGTGAACCTCCATCTAATTCTTCTAAATCTGGAGTTAGATGCAAACTGTAAGCTATGATGCGGTCTTCTACTTGATCATCGTGTGGCAGTAAAAAATCCCCTTGGCCGTAAACGTATGCTGCCATGTCTATTCTAGACAACTTAGAGACTTGAAAAGCTTGTGAAACTTCTTTTCTCCACGACTTGTCACCTAGATCCTCTCTCAAAACGTTGAGCGCAGGATGATCAATGTCAGTTAACTTCACACTCGCCCAATAGCTAAAAAGATCAGATTCACTAAAACTGTACTCAAGTCCAGCAAGTGCATCAATCACTAAATCTAATGTATCATCATCCAGAAAATCTTCAACAACCACATGAGGAAATGGAGATTTTTCGACTGCTGAAATAGTGTTAGTTTTTCTCATTTTCTCTTTTAATCCAACCCATCATCCCTTCAATGGAACCTAAATGAGTATTTCTCTGATGTATTCCATGCTTAATATCTGTAAGTTTTAATCCGTCTTGCTTTAAAAATAAAGAATCCAATATTTCTTTTGAGCTAAGATTTTCGTTAATGCCATCTTCTACGATAGACATCCAAGTCTCAAATTCATTAATTGTTTGCTGAAATGCACCTGCTGCTGGCCTTGGTCCAAAATGCGTGTAAAATAATTCATCTATATTCAATTTAGACATGTAGCTTATACTTTGCAAAGCCAAGTCGTGCCGGTAGTATCCTGGAGTAACTGGAAATGCCTTATTTATTTCCGGATACCAAAGTCCTAGAGAATCGCCAACAAAAGCTGACTCCTTATTTATCCAGGTTATGTGATGTGGAGCGTGTCCGGGCGTGTGTACGGCATCCAACGTTGACGTACCTAAATCCAGTTTAAAACCGTCTTCAGCAGATATTATCCTTTCTTTAGGGATTGGTAAAGGCTCTCCATACAACTCTGCAACGTCTCCTAAAAAATCAAGACTACCTGACCACCACTTATCTATATTAGAAACATGATATGTTGCATTTGGATGTACTACTGCTTTAGCATTATGACAGACTTCCATGATGTGGCCTCCTCCGCCAAAATGATCTAGGTGAATATGAGTAGGAACAATAAAGTCTATATCTGACAATGCAAGTCCAGCATTATTTATTCCCTTAATTAGATTAGCATGTGAACAAGCTGGACCTGTTTCAATTAGCGTTATTTTTTCATCTTTTAAAATATAAATTGTAATAAATTCTTTTTCATTATTGGGCTCTAAATCAAACCAAAATAGTTTACTATTATGCCGTTTAATATCAACTGTCACAATACATCAGTGAAAAGGGGTATAAGTGGACCGACGGCCTTATAGGGAGCTTCCAACATGTATTAGTCCGTTGAGTCAATGAAATATATACTTGTGACCGGCGGAGTTCTTTCTGGAATAGGAAAAGGAATTACATCGTCTTCTACTGGATTACTACTGCAACGCGCAGGATACAAAGTAACAGCTGTTAAAATTGATCCATATCTAAACGTAGACGCTGGGACTATGAATCCATACGAACATGGTGAAGTCTTTGTAATGACTGATGGTTCAGAGGTAGATTTAGATTTAGGAAATTATGAAAGGTTTTTAAGTTGTAATTTGACAAAAGATCATAATATTACTACAGGAAAAGTTTTCAAGAATGTAATCGAAAAAGAAAGACGCGGTGATTATCTAGGTCAAACTGTTCAAATAATTCCACACGTAGTTCGTGAAATTGTAGATGGAATACAAACCGCCGCTAAAAGTGCTAAGGCCGACATTTGTATGGTGGAATTAGGAGGTACTGTGGGAGATATTGAATCTATGCCGTTCATGGAGGCTGTAAGATTATTGGGAAGGTTAGAAGGTAAAGAAAATGTAATGGTCATTCATACCACACTGGTTCCAGTGGTAGGTGCAGTTGGAGAGCAAAAAACAAAGCCAACTCAACACTCTGTAAAAGAACTGCAAGGGCTAGGAATAAGACCTGACATTATTGTAGGAAGAAGTAGTACAAAACTTGAAGAAGAAATAGCCACAAAAATCGCATTTTTTGCTGATATACCTCGTGAATGTGTAATCTCTGCCCCTGATGCAAGATCCATTTACGATGTACCCATGGTCTTCCTAGAACAAAAATTACCTAGCTTAGTTGAGAAACGTCTAGGACTTACACCTAAAACACCTGACCTAACTAAATGGGAAGATTTTGCTGAAAGGATTTCAAATGGTAAAAATACTGTAGAAATTGCTTTAATAGGAAAATATACGGATTTGAAAGATTCGTACATATCCCATGAGGAATCCTTGAGATATGCAGGGGCATTACTTGATTGTAAAGTTAGAATAAGATGGATTGAAGCGCCTGATTTAGAAGATAGTGGAAATACAAAAAGCCTCGAAGGTGTAAATGGTGTTCTAGTTCCTGGTGGATTCGGAAGTAGAGGCTCAGAAGGCAAAATAATGAGTGCTAAATGGGCTCGTGAAACCAATACCCCATACCTTGGTGTTTGTTTTGGATTTCAGCTAGCTACTGTGGAATTCGCTCGTAACGTTTTAGGATTAAAAGGTGCTAATTCATCGGAGCTAGATTCTGAAGGAAAGCATTCTGTAGTAGACATATTACCTGAACAAGAAGGTGTAAAGGATATGGGAGCTACTATGAGATTAGGAGACCATGAAGTTGTAATTTCAGGTGGAAAAGCCCGAGAGTTGTACAGTAGTAATACTATATTTGAGAGGCATCGCCACAGATACGAAATCAATCCAGAATATATAACACAAATTGAAGAAAAGGGAATGAAATATACTGGAAGAGATAAAAGCGGAAGGCGTATGGAGATTCTCGAGTTAGAAAATCATCCTTATTTTATGGCATCGCAATTTCATCCTGAATTCAAATCAAGACCTGATAATCCGTCACCATTACATTTCGGATTAGTGAAAGCCGCTCTAGAACATAAGAAAATAAACTAAAATAATAAGGGCAAGCTTATTAACCTATTATTTCTGGCTGTATTATGTCTGATGAAGAAACGGGTAACGATAATTTTCCAGATTTTAAAGGAAAACCAGATGTAGAAGAAGATGGATTTACAACTTCAGAAATAGGAATTAGTATTGGATTTATTTTATTGATTGCAGGATTTATTTTAGGCCTTATCAGATTGATGGCTCTCAATGGAGAAACTAATCAAACAGATTTTAATAATAATTTAGAACAATTATACTTAGGTTATCTAATAATGTTTGTTGGAATATTAATAACTACAGTTATTGGTTTCGGAGGAATGTTTAAAAGAACTATTTCCTCTTTTACAACCTCACAAGAATAAATTAAAAGGTAGTAGTCTTAGATAAAGAGATAGTAATTATTCCATCGCCCAGAATATATTCATAGACAAAATTATATGTCCCAGAATTCAAAGATGATGATTTAAGATCAAAAGATAGAGAGATACCTCTAAGTGCAAATCGATATTCAAAATCTTCAGCTACAACTTCAAATGATTCAATTAACGAAGCTGAGCCATCATCTTGATCAATCTGATATTCTAAAGCTAAAGGAAAATTACTTTCAATTGAGCTGATTTGAGGAGTTAAATCATGTCTTTCACCTTGATGTGCGCCCATATTAACTGAATGTGTAATAGTACTACTGACTGCTATCAATGTGATAGACATTAGAAGACCAGAAACTAAAAGAAGTTGACCTTTTGTGTTCATTAGACCTCCCTATAACCATACCATAGATGTAGACTTATATCCCAAAGCTCGTTATCGCTCCAAACTAATCTAAAGGAAGTACTTACTTCTCCATCGGGGATTTCTCTATCAACAATAACCTCATTTTGTGAACCATGTGTAGCTTCTAGCCTGTATGAAATTGAAGAAGAAAGGCCGGCATCAAGGTATTGCTTTATTGCTGAATCATTATTAGTAGCTAACCACCATGACAATGTTGAGCCATTGTGCTTAGCCGAAATATCAGAATTCGATGGCTCCCAGTTATCTAATATTTCTAAAATTTCCATTCCTGAAAAATAAAGATCGCTTTGTTCTGAATTATCTGCATCACTTGTAGGCAAGATATTAACTGCTACATTCACTGCTGAAGTAAAGAGCACTCCTACTAGCAATACTTCCAAAACATGCATCTGTCCTTTAGTATTTTTCATCTAATAATCTCCTAAATTTGTGGAGTAATCATTGATGTTGTAATGCCTGCTAATTCAAAAATAAGCCAGCCCAGGAACAACAGGAATGAAGCTCTCAAAAATGCAGAATATAATCTACCTGTAGACATGAACCCTGCTGCCAATCCCATTCCGGTTCCTTGAATTATTAAACTGTAAAGGAAAACTGTTGAAATCCAAACTTCATTCATTTCTCTGATAGTTAAGTTACCAATAGACATTGTTCCGCCGCCGCCAGTTGCTGCTGAAGAATCGACAATAGCAGGAATAAATGTAGAAGCTAAAACTAAAATTATTCCTAGGTAAACGAAGAAAGATGCGTAAATAACTGTAACATAACTACCTACTTCTTGCCTTCTTTCAGTCTCAAGAGCCTTAATCTCTCGGGCATCGTATGAAGCTGCAAGTAAGATATCTGAAATTTTACCGCCTGCCCTATTTGCCTCATCTACCATCCTAACCGCACGAGTAACAATAGGTGAGGTCACTCTCTCTGTGAACATTTCCATAACTTCACCAAAAGAAACCCCCCAAGAAATTTGCGAAGACATCTTATTAACTTCGTCATTAAGATTTCCATATTCTCCTTTAGCAAGTGTTTGAATAGCTACAGTCATACTAAGACCGCCTTTCCAATATTCTGCTAAATCTCTTAAAAAATCAGGGAATTTTTCTTCGACTCTAGCTCTAATTTGATCTCTGCGGTATCCGTAAATTCCATATGGTAAAATCAGAGATATAATTCCAAATACGATATAGTCAATTGCAGAAATCTCTGGAAATGAGCGGAACCATTCATTAGCTGTCATTTCGTTCTCAATCCCATCTACTAATGGGTCAGAATCAACTGATTCATTACTTCTAATGGCCGGAAGGCCTAATCCATATATCGCTTCGACACGATTTTGCTGGCCACCTGCTTCATTGTATGTATTCCCAAACGTAAATGAAAATTGACCATCATTCATGTGCCAAGGATTATCAAACTGTTTATCTGCATCAGTATCAACAACTAATGTTTGAGCATCAGTAGTATTATTGATATTGGCAATCATAAAGAAAAATAATGCAAAAATTATAGAAAAAAATGCCACAAATGCTGGAGCCCAATCAGTTACTTTATCTCTAACCGACAGCCACCTGTCAACTTTGCTATATTCCATCCATCTTCGCTTTACGCCGGTTCGCTTATCGCGATATACCTTCTTCTGTAGGTTGCCTTTAATAGCCATTAATCGTTTGATATCTCCGAACTTAAACTGTAGAATAGACCTGAAAAAATTAATTGGATTACTGGAAATCCTGCAAATATTAACAAGTACATGTGTATCTCTTCAAGTTTCATACCTGCTCCTGAAACCCAGAAAGTAATAACTGCGATAATCATAGCAAAAATAGGCAATGCGACTGCTACAACCACATATGCTTCAGAAAACAAAGCCATCTGCTGTAAAACATCTTTAACATGAACTCTATTTTGTTGAGCATAATACTCTGAACGATTAAGGAAATATAATTTGAGATTACCTCCTGAGGTTACAGTTCCTATAATTCCTTGAATAAACTCTGCAAATCTCTCTGAAGGTGTTCTATCAACAGCCTCTTTTAAAGTTGTAACTAAGTCTCTTCCCATGAATTCCATGCTGTGATAAATCCATGCAGCTTCGTTCGAAATTTCACCGTAAATGTCTTTATTCCTGGCTAAAGATTTAAAAGTCATTGAAGGTGTCGCGTTAGCTGCAGCCATTGCAGAAACATAACTTGCTGCAAAAGGAATTTGTCTGTCCATGTTAGTTCCTCGGCTACTTTCTAATAATGCTGGAGTCAAAAATTGTACTAATGCAATTAGAGCAGGCAAAACAAATACCAAAAGTGCGATAATTGCATATTGAATAGTATTTGAAATATCAAATTTCTCTCCTGCGTTGGCAGGATCATCCATTGTTTCAAGTTGAGGAACTAGAAATCCAACAATGGCAAGAGAAACAGCTATCCCTCCTAAAAAAGCTAAAATTACTTGCATGGCTGAGGACGCTACGTAATCTTCTGGAAGAAGTGGAATTCTTGCTTTCACTAATTGATTTTTTAAATCAACCGAATCTTTAGTAACCATTCGGCCAAACCAACCAAGCAAAACTCGGCTGAAGGTTTCGAAGCCAGTTAAACCGGTCAGAGCCATGAATGCCACCAACGTGGGTTAGCTGATCGCTGTACCCTATTTGCTAGCTTAGCTTTTAAACTGTTCAATGCCTTAGATGCTCTTTCTTCCTCTGAAGAAATTGCCTTTTCTTTTTTATCTGAAGCATCTAGTTTAGAAATGTTAGTTTCTGCCTTAGACTTTTTATTCATTTCTGAACGGACATCTTTTAACATTCTTCTTCCTTCAACTTCATTTAATGATGATACATCACCTAGGCTTATTTGCTTAGCTAATGGTTTTAATTGCTTTAATGGTACATAATAGGCTTGGTCCTTTAGCTGATCGCTCTCCAACCTAGCTTCCACTTTTGCTCTTCTCTGCTCTTCTTTAGCAATTAAATTAGCTCTCTTAGTAGGATCGTCAGTTTGCGAAATTTTTGCATCACTCTTAGCCCGAGCTGCTTGTTCCTTAGCTTCACGTGTTTGATACTTTTGCCTAACCTTTGGCGGGAAATCTGACACATCTACGTCAGCATCATCTGATTTTGATAAGTCTAAATCTCTGTCTTCAACTTTACGTCTGCGTTTCTTGCCCCCAACCTGCATATCTTCGTAAACTTGTCTCATTACATCCTCAGGATGTACATAATATTCTGCAACTACTCTTGCAAAATCTTTGTAATCTCTAATTCCTTTCTTCAAACACCATTCGATTACTAACTGTCTTCGCTTTGTCTCATCCATAATCTCGACACGATTGAGATTAGCTTTCATCATAATTTTTTCAAATATGTACGATTTACCTGTGAAAACAAATTCATCCACGGTGTTGTCCCATCGAAATGCTTCATTTGTAAGTAACTCGTGTGAATGAGGATCAATACCTATAATTTCTATAATTCCTTTATTTCTTCTTACTCGTTTTCCACCAACTCTAGTCTGAATTTGAATTGATATGCCGTCTAATGCTGGAATTAAAACTCTAGGAATCTCAATAGGCTTATTTTCTAAACGGTGAACTAAACTCTGAATTGAATCTGCGTGAAAAGTAGAATACGTCGTGTGCCCTGTTGCCATTGCCTGGAAAAGAACATAAGCTTCAGCACCTCTAATTTCTCCTACAATAATGTATTCTGGACGTTCCCTCAAAGCAGCTCTCAGTAAATCGTACATGTCAACTTCTCCAGCTGCCTTTTCACCACTTCCTGCTGATTCACCTCCAAAACCTTGTCTAGTACATCCGGGAATCCAATTCGGATGTGGTAAATTCAACTCGCGTGTTTCTTCAATACTAACAATTTTATGTTGCCAGGGAAGGAAAAGAGAACATGCATTAAGTGAAGTGGTTTTCCCTGAAGCCGTACCTCCTACAAACAACATAGACATTCCATATTGCATTGCAAGCCAGAAAAATGCTATTTGCATGGAAGAGAACGTTTTGAATTCAAGTAAATCTACAGGAGTAAACGGTTCATCTCTAAAACGCCGAATCGTAAACGTAGAACCTTTGGTAGATACTTCCCTACCTAGAGTCATAACTATACGTGAACCATCCATTAATGTTGCATCAAGAAGCGGTTCAGCTATCGAAATATGTTTACCACAACGCTGAGCCATACGAATTATATATTGTTCAAGTTCTAATTCATCTTCCCACATCACATTCGTCCTTAAAGATTCAAATCTTCTGTGGTAAACGAAAATTTCAACTCCTGGACCGTCACAAGAAACATCCTCAATGTTGGGATCTTGCATCATGGTGTCAATTTTACCATAACCTATCAAATCTCTCTCAATGTAATAATGAATCTTTTCGCGGTTACTCTTTCGTGATTTTAATCTGTAACTATCTAATATGTCGTCTACTGCTTGTTTCAAAAATTCTTCTTGAGATTCATCTAGAGTATCTCTCTCAATATTTAGAGCTCTCTGTAAAACATCTTTTATTGTTTGTAAATCTTCCTTTTCTTGTTTTGTAGCCTTGGGCTCAACAACATAGTAAAATCTAGAATAATCCCTCTTATCGAATAAAACTCTTACGTAAGAGAAAGGCGGCCTAACCGGATAAGTGTCTAATTCTTCAAAATCTTCACCAATCTCGATATCATCCATAACCAAGTCATGGATTACTCCATCTTTCTCTGCAGCTCTACGCTTCCTGGCTTCAGCTTTACGCTGTTTGTTTAATCTACGGCGCTCTCTCCATGAAAGTTTAGTTTCGTCAATTTGTTCCTCTTCTTCACCAATTAATCCAGAAGCCCCGTCCAATGTCTCTTTTGCAGCACTCATTTTATCATCCTGAGGTTAACTTGACAACCTTTAGATTATCATCATAGGATATGACTATATAAGAAGTAGTAGACTTTAAAGATGCAGAATTTGTAGTTTCAATTGAAGTTGCTGGCGCTAGTGGAAAGTTAACCTCGAACGAACCTCCTCGAGGTTGAATTGTAGTCACTTTTAATCCTGTGGTTAAACCAGTTACTTTGTATTGTATACCATGATTAATTGCTTCTGTTCCTGTATCTAAAACCATTACTGGAGTAGAGCCTGGATATTCTCTTACTGTATTGAGTAAATCTTCAACAGCCAGTTGAAAATATAGTGCAAGCTGTTCAGCCTCTTCCTGTGCAGTATTCGAAACGCTGCCATTCAACATAGTACTTGATGTTAGCATCATCGAAGATAAAATTAAGACTGAAATTAATGCCGTGTATACGTAACCTATTAACTGAGATGCACCAGAATCATCGGAGGTTAAACGTAACATGAATTGTTCTCTCCAAAATTCTAAAGTCAAATGCAGTATCTTGATTGTAAAAAATGTCTTCCTCAAAGCCCATGTTAGCTGCTGCTGTTGATTGGGTACTAGAAATGGTGTATGTTTCGGGACTGAAACTCCAATACGTTGAGTAATAATTTTTTAATGCCATTGAACTCTCGCCGCTAAAACCCATTCTTACGTTAAAGACTTCGAAAGAAGAATCTTTTCCACCTTGATTCCTAGCTTCAAAATTATAATTTCCTCCAGTTAGAGATTTAGCTCCAGTAGTCATATTGTAATCTGTTTGGTACAAAACCAGTGATTCATAGGAATCATCTGTGCTAATGGATCTGATAATAGGTTTCGAGCTTACAAAGAAAATACCTCCTGGCTCTCTAGTAACTATTCCACCATTGAACAAACGCATTTTGTAAACACCTGAGACAGAGGAATATTTATACGAAAGTGAGTCTACACCATATATGAAAAAACCACCAACAACAGTATCGTTAGCTGTACTTGTATATGTAGCTGAAGTCCCATAAACCAAAGCTGGAAATCCTGAAGCAATAAAAGCTGAAGATTTCACTTCCAAAATAGTTCCGTTTGGATAAGATATAGTTATATCAAAATCATCTATAACTTCTTTATTATCAATTATTGCAAATGTAGTTGCTCCATTTTTTACTCCAAGAATCTCAAATGATGACCAAGAGGTGGTTTCGTAATAATAACGGATTTCGTCTAGATTTTCACGGTGAACAAATGTTCCAGCACTGAATGACACTGTTGATGAACGAGAACTACCTTCGCCTTGGACTATTACCTGATCTAGGTCTGCATCAAAATTTAAAAAATTATTTTGAGCAGAAGTGTAAATTGCATAAGCTTCACTTTCTTGAATTTGCGGAATACCCCAAGCAAGCATGGTTCCCGTTATAGAAACCATAATTGCCAATATTAAAACAGTACCTATTATTGGACTGACGGCATCTTCTGAATCGCTAAGGGAAAGCTGACGCTGCACATTTAGCCATTTATAGGGGGTTCTAAAAAATGATTGTTAATTTGATTTAATTTTCTTCAAGCCATTTTTCAGCATCAATTGCAGCCATACATCCCATACCTGCTGCAGTGATGGCTTGACGATAACGCGTATCAACCACATCTCCTGCTGCGAATACTCCCGAAACATTTGTCATAGTATTTTCTTTATGAACTATGTAACCGTTACCATCTAACTCAATCTGATCTCCTAAAAAGTTTGTCATAGGCTTGTGCCCTATAGCAATGAATGCACCGTCACATTTGAATAGTTCTTCTCTGCCTGATATCGTGTCTACAAGAACTACACCTTCAAAATTCCCTTGCTCTCCTACCCACTCCTTTACAACTCGATTTAATTTCCATCCAATCTTATCATTATCTCGAGCTCTATCTGCCATTATTTGTGAGGCCCTGAGCTCTTCTCTTCGGTTAACGATTGTGACTTTACTGCAGAATCGAGTAAGGAAAGTAGCTTCTTCCATGGCAGAGTCTCCACCTCCAACCACTATTACTTCCTTGTCTCTGAAAAAAGCACCATCGCATGTGGCACAGGTAGAAATTCCTTGTCCTTTGTGTTTTTCTTCATTACCTGCATCTAACCATATTGCTTCTGCTCCAGTTGTAATAATGATTGATTTAGTTAAAAATTTATCTTTACCTACATTAACCTTAAACGGATGCGAGCTAATATCAATCGAATCTACATTTTTATCGATAATATCGCAACCAAATCTTGCAGCTTGAGCTCTCAACTCCATCATCATTTCAGGACCACCTATTCCTTCAGGGTATCCTGGGAAATTTTCTACATCACTAGTCAGCATTAATTGTCCGCCACTTGCAAAGCCTGCGAATAATTTAGGTTTGAGCATTGCTCTTCCTGAATACAAGCCTGCCGTATAGCCTGCTGGACCTGAGCCTATGATTATTACTTCCTCGATAGATGACATCAGAAGCATATGAAGGCGACTACTAAAATAGATATCTACTTATTCAGCAATCTGGCAGAAACGATAAATCCAGTATGCCCTAAAATATTCGTGTTAGGTCGTATGGCCTCAAGCCTTGATTGCCAAGTTCTGTGCATCATTTCATTGATTTCTATTTCACTCCAACCATTGAGTGAACCTAGCAATCTTTCTACTTGATTCATTGTAGGCACATAACACAACAACTTGCCTCCTAACACCAATGACTTTTCTGCCCATTTAACTAATTCTTGTGGATCGGGTAAATCCAAAATTATTGAATTACAAGTGATAATTTCAGTTTGATCATTTAACTCTTCGTATCTCAGTTCAACTTGATCTGAAAATTGGCTTAGTTCGAGATTCTTTTTTACTATTTCAAGGTGTTTTTTATTCTTTTCAAAAGTAACGACTTTGCCTTCTGGAAATACCGATTGTGCTAAAGCTGTAGTAAGTGCTCCCGACCCACCTCCTGCCTCGATAATTATATCATTTGATTTGACATCAGAACTGTAAACAAGCCAAGCTATATCTTTAGGAGATATTATTTGAGGACCTCTGATTAAATTTTTTTGAATATCTGATAAATTGTGTAGGAGTAATTTACCTTTTTTACCGAATAAGTCAAACTCAACGCCTTTTTTTTGATTTTTTAGAAACTCAGTAGGGAAATTGCCAAAATTTTTAATATCGATTATTTTGGTATCAAGATTTACTAAGTGAGATTTGTTATCTATTACTAATAGACACCAATCTGCCATCTGAAGTTTGTAATTATCCTACTAAAAGCTTAGCATCAGATAATGAATATTTCCAATCTTCTGATAATACTTTATTTGAGCGATAGTACTTAACTAATCGAAGAATTTTTGCTTCAGTTAACCTTAGTGAACGTGTATTGTGGATATCTTTTTTATTTATCTTCAAGTGCTCCCCTAGACGGACTGCTTTTCTCATAAGATTGGTTAAATCTTCAGGGAGAGATAATGCTACTCCGCCGTCTGACAAAATAGAAGTTATGGATTTACCTGTTGCTAACTTTACGCTTGGAACTCCGTGCATGTCTCTCAAAATGATTCCTATTTCTGATGAAGATTTGCCCTCTGAGGATAACTCAATAATTAATTTTTCAACATCTTTAGCTTTTGGTGACCATTTAGGATTTTCTTTTCTAGTCTGTGGACTAGAGCCTGAGCGACCTTTACGTCTTGCATGCATTCGTGCCATTTTGTTTTAACTCCTAATAAGGAAAGTGTGCCAGTCGGGCCTGTATAAAAACATTAGCATATTTAATAATTGTTTGTCCAATACAATGCTAACTCTTCATCATAATACAACTTAAAATTATAATCTGGCATACTCTTGTAGTAACTGTCAACGGTAATGGAAGATGTTGATGATTTACCGCTAAAGTTAGACATTCCTAGATTAACTAGCGATAAATTTACATCGAAATTAGTCTGATTTAAAACATTTTCCCATTTCCATAAATGATCTTCTGCGTACCAGTATAAATCAAAAATTGGATAGCGCTTTAATTCCATTCCGGATAAATCTATCAGATTTGAAGATAATTCTGATGCATCAGCCAAATTTATTGAATTTGAGTAGGCTACTACTCTTCTAGGTTTTTTTTGATCGTTGGACTCAATAATTTCTGAATAAAAGTTTTCATTGATCCAAAGGCCTGTAGAAATGCTACTCTCGCTAATGTTATACGAGTAGTAAAATTCTTCTCTCTCATGAGCATCTACTCTGTATGACACATCTAAGCTAGAAAATGATATTGTTAACATCAATAATATTGAAAGAAATGCACCTAGCCTTGCTTTGTAATTCTGAAGATTATCTAAGAAAAAATCTACTCCAGGAGCCACAAATACTATTATGAAAAAAGTGAATAGATATGGGATGTAAATTAAATCTGATATCGAAAACAAGAATAATGCCAATAATGTAAATGAAAACATGTAGCTAAATGGCACTCTTCCTTCTTGAATCCAAAAAATTATTCCTATTAATGATAAAAACATGATTGGCCCCACGTTTATCAGATAGTAAAAACCAAGGTTGACTATATTTGATAAAATTGTCCCCTCTCTTAGATAATAAACTCCAATCATCTCATCATCAGGAGAATAGGGTGAAAAATCTAAGTATTGAAGGTAAAACAGATATGTAGCTAAAAATAATATAAATGTAAAAACTTGCCTCCCTGCACGCTCTCTGTTCAATGCGTTTTCTTGCCATTGCCACAATAAAAAAGATACGAAAAATGATATAAAAAAACCTGGTAAAAGTAATCCCATTCTATGTAATGAAGGAAGAAGTAGAGTGAAGATTAATAATAAAATCAGTAATTTTTTAGGATTACGTCCATATTTTTTATTCATTATTCTGAGAATAGCCCACATAAAAAAAGGAAGTAATGCAATTAAAGAAAAACGTAATGAAAATCTCCACAAAGTAAAAGTTAGAAACCTAGGAGCAAGTGAAAATGCTAAAGATGAAAACCAACGGCTCTTGTAGTTTGTAGTGAATTCACCTGAGAGAAGAAAGAATCCAAAAGTAGATAATAATGATAAGAAAATACTATGTATCAAATGATAATTATGAACTGATAACCCCGTAATTTCAGTAATTGTGCTAGCTAGTATTAGACTTCCTAATGGAGCTGTCCCAGGAAATAAACCATATATTGAAAGTATATTCTCAGCCCAAAATATTTCTCCGTGAATCAATATAGCTTTGACTGCTGAGATATAGTAAAAATTATCTGAACCTGTAGGTGTCTCTGTGATAGGATAGCGAAATGTAAACGTCAGAAGACCTAGTAAAATTAAGCCTGTTTTTTCACTTAATTTACTACCCTTCATGAACTATCAAAACAGTTATTTAATAATACTATAGCCTTGTACAAAAAGTGCCTAAAATATACTATATTTTTATATAGCGCTCACTTCGATATTATTGTCACCTTAAAGGGAGCTAAATTTGGCTATAAATCAAAAAGGAACTTACGCACTATTAGCAATCTTATTGATAACCGTCATGTCAGTCGGTATGAGTGTCAATGGTTACCCTGCAGGAGGTGCTCAGCAAGGAGCTGGGGAGGACTGGGCAAAAGACAGTATAGCCAACGGTTGCTCTTGTCACATGGATGAACAACTTGACGAAGGTATGTACATGCTCGAGGGCATACCTTCAAAGTATATTCCTGATTCAACATACAATATTTCACTTGTAATCAATGATACAACTGTAATTTCTGAACCTGATGCTATTCGATATGGTGGGTTCCTAGCTGAGGTTAGCGAGGGCGCATTTCAGACTGATGCGCTTTATTGGATCGGTGAAGGCGGAAAATACATTTCACACAATGCTGATAGTAACGCACAACGCAATTGGACGTTCCAATGGACATCTCCTAGCGAAGGTGCTGGAGATGCTCTATTCACAATTTATTACAATGTAGTAAATGGGGTAGGAACAAATGGAGATCAATGGGGCTACATCTCTGCTGTCTCCATAGGTACTCCACAAATAGTATCTGAGGAAGTTTCAATACATGAACTAGGCGTAAGCCTAATGCAGTACTGGATTGCTCTGATATCAATGGCTGTTGTATTTGTGATGGTTTTATTTGCATACATAGTAATACGAGGAGGTAGTTCCCATTACCGAGGTTAACGAATTACTTGAGAAGATTGCAAGAGGTGACATTACACCTGAAGATGCGCAAAAGCTATTAGGTACATACAAAGATGAAGATTTAGGTAAGGTTGTTAGAGAAACTCCAGGAAAAGAGCAAGGAGAAATCTTTGCAATTGTCCTAATTTTGCTAGTCCTTGAAATAATGTATGACTCGTTATTTATTTACGGAATCATACAAGGATGGGATCAACAATTTTTGTCATTTACCTTGGCTATGGCATTTATGATACTGGGGCTGATGCTCGATTTCTACAGAAGATCATTCTTGCCCGATGTTTTAGAATTGAAGAAAAGGAGGAGTAAGGTTATTACAAAACTTGAAAGGTAATAGTGAAAATAACAAGAAGAGGATTTCTGCAAGGTGCAATTGGATTAGCCGGCGCTGGAATGACTGCTGCTTTAACTGTTCCTGCACTTAAGACATTACTTCCTCCACCCGTAACAAGGTGTAATGAGGATGATGCACACGAGACCTTAACTTATAAATCTGAGAGCGGAAAATGGTATGAAAATATGGCTGGCAATATTGCTAAAAAAGAGGATTTCAATCTATGGGATGTAGCCATAGTGAATTGGGGACCAAAAGAGATGGAACAAGAATTAGGTACTTGTGAAATACAGCTTGCTCTAGCCAAAGTTCCCGCTGAACCAACTATGGAGGGTTTAGGAATAAGCGTCGACGATGGAAACGCTTACCTAATGGCATATCATACTTATAAATGCCCACACTTATGCTGCAAACCCGTATTCACTGCGGAAGGAACTAGTACCATTAGCGGAAACGATTATGAAAATATGTTTTTATGTCCATGCCATTTATCTCTTTTTGATCCCCTCTCAGTTACTAAAAATGTTGATGAACAAGGACGTGAAGTTATGGCTGCTGAATTATTAGAAGGACCTGCTCCGTACGGCCTTCCTGTAGTCCCAATAGCTGAAAAAGATGGAGGTTTAATTGGGCTAATGACTCAAATCGAGTGGCTCAAATATTGTGGACAAGGATGAAAATAAAACTATTCTTAGCTACACTTTTAGGAAGTATTACGTTCTTAACACTGCCAGCTAGTGCAGCTTCTGGTGACCCTCCTCTTATTGAAGAATTGATGAGAAAATATACATTCCCATTAATCTTTTTACAATTACTTATGGCTGTTTTAACTGTAGGCTATTTGTATGTTTCAGGAACATTACCTAGAGTTATATTGGCGACATGGAACTGGTTTGATGAAAGATTTGCTTTACACAGATATGCTTCTCTGGCCAAAAGAGAATATTATTCAGTTGTATTCACACTTTTACCTTCAAGTGGACGAACAATGCCTCAATCTCATACTGAAAGATATAATGTAAAATCTGTTTGGTATTGGTATCCATTTTACTCGTTAGGTGGACTTTCCTTTTTCGCCTATATTGTTTTAGTGATCACCGGAATTTATCTTGGTTTCTACTATGTTCCTGATGGTGAAATAGTTTTTGACGAAGATGGTAATGCTACCTCTGGATCATATCAATCAATGGAACTAATCATGACTCAGGTCTCTTTTGGATACATTATTAGAGCCATTCATCATTGGTCAGCTCACTTCATGGTTGCAGCAGTATTCTTGCACATGATGAGAGTTTATTTTGTAGGTGCTTATAGAAATCCGAGAGAAGTAAATTGGATTTTAGGAGTCATACTTTTGATGGTTACTATTTTCTTTGGATACACCGGTTACTTATTGCCTTGGGATGCCCTTGGTTATGCTGCCGCTGCTATAGGTCTCGAAATGGCTACTTCTATTCCTGCAATGGGGCCTTTGATGGCACAAATTGTATTCGGAGGAACACAAGTTACAGGAGATACTGTCACAAGAATGTACTGGTTGCACATATTTGTGCTCCCTTTGGTAGGTACTGTTCTAATGATTATTCACATGGCTTTAGTATGGATACAAGGGGAGGCTGAACCTCACTAATGGGCGAAGAGCAAATTTTGGAAGACGATGCTGCTGAAATGATAGCCGAATCGATAAAAGAGCAACAAGAGCTTGATACTATTAGAAAACTTGAAAACCGTGAGGATCACTCTGTACTAGAAGCTGGTTTAGTCAAGGGTGAACCTCTTTACCCTCATGAATTATCAAGAGATGCCATCTATACTTTCTATGTCATATCTATTTTATTTTACTTAGGGGCATTCATTCCACCACCACTACACGAATCTGCAGACCCAACAGCCGGTACTGCTTATCCTCCGCCACTACCTGATTGGTATTTATTGTGGGCTTTTGGATGCCTTAAAGTTGCTACCGATTTAAAAATTGGATTACCTCTGTCTATGATTCCCTTCTTGGGGCTAGAAGATTTTGAACTATTTTTAATGAGTGCAAAAGTATGGGGAACCCTTGTACAAGGTCTTGTCATTGGGCTAGTAGTAGCTGTTCCATTTATCGATAGGGCATTGGGTGCCATCATTGATCCTCAATACGGTGATGTAATAAATCGAGGACATGAAAGAAGACCTATTGAAGACCCTGTTAGGGCTGCTATTGGAGTATACGGCATCATAATGGTAGTCATGCTGTCAGTTTTTTCAATTAATGCCAATATTGCTCTATATTATCCAGAAGTTACTACAGACCTGCTATACACACTTACGCTGTGGGGTCCCATCGGAGGTGCACTGTTAACTTACCTTTTCCTTGATAGAAGACGATCTGAAGGTGCCAAACCCCTAAGTGATGAAGAAAGATTTGACCTTTACACTAAAGGTATCCAAGATAGGAGAATGCAACGTATTTATGAATTCAAACTAAATCGTTGCTATCAATGTGGATTATGTGATGACATATGTCCCGTTAGAGACATGGAAGGTGAGCATGAATTAAATATTATATTCAATACATTCCAAAATAAACACGATGGAGTAGCTCTTTGGTCCTGTATTTCCTGTGGAATGTGTACTGCAGTATGTCCACAAAATATCGAATACGTAGATTATGTGCTAGAACAAAGGCTTCTAGCTACATTGGGGGCATCCACTGAAGGTGCCGCACTAGATTTACCTAGTATTGGAGGCACTCCTGCAGGAGGTGTCGCTTATGAGCGATAAGCCTAGACAAAAAACATACGCAAGATCAATTCCTCATCCACTTTTTGAAAGACTAATTGTAGATGATGCAATGAACAAAGAGTCAAATGAATGGAAGCCTGAAAGATATCATGAATATGGATATTTTCCTGGATGTGTCGACTTTATGGATGTTGAAGTCAAATTTACACACTTGAACAAAGGAGACGCTGATCACGCATCAATTGCTGCTGCTTCAATTAAATTATTAAATTATGCAGAAATCGACCCTTTAATTCTGGATATGAATGTGTTCAAATGTTCAGGCCATGACCAGCTATGGCAAGGTAATTTGGAAGTTTATGATGCTTTAAAGGAACATAACATGAGGCGATTAAAAGAATCTGGAATAAAGATTCTAACGTGCTCATGTGCTGAATGCTATCGTACTTTTGCTGTAGACTACGATTTGCCCAACATACTTGGGATAAAAGTTGAACATATTACACAAACTTTACAGGGTAGAGGATTGAAGTTCAAAGCTCCTGAAAATGTGACCGTTTCTTACCATGATCCCTGCCGGCTAGGAAGAATGATGGGAGAGTATGAAGCTCCTAGAGATTTGATACAATTAGTCGATGGAGCTACAATGGTTGAGCTTGAAAACAACAAAGAGAGAGCATTGTGCTGTGGCGTATCTTCGATGATGTATTGTAATGATGCTACTAAAGCTGTACGTCGAAAAAGATTAGATCAAGGTACTGACGCCGGAATTGACCTTATGCTAGGTGGATGTCCAAAATGCTACATGCACATGCAGTGTATGCTTAACGAAGAAAGAATGAATCCTGAAGATGGGCATCACCATGATTATGAAATGATGGATTTAATGCAATTCTTAGTCGCTTGTTTAGAGGATGGAAAATAGTGTCTGATGTAGATATTACTGCATTTGCAACAGAAGGAAATCGCGACTTACATATTTTGTACGGCTCCCAAAGCGGCAACTCCGAAGGACTTGCAGGAAAATGGAAGAAAGAGGCTTCCAAATACGGATTGAATCCAACCGTTCACGACATGGACGGTTTTGATATCAATTCAATGTCGGGAATGTCCAGAGTAATGATTGTCTGTTCAACATGGGGAGAAGGAGAAATGCCAGATAATGCGGAAGAATTGTACGAAGCTGCGGTAGGTGTTGGCAAAATACTAACCAACACTCATTTCTCAATTTGTGCACTTGGCGATACAGGTTATGATTTATTCTGTCAATCCGGAAAAGATTGGGACAAGACTATGGAAGACATGGGCGGTTCCAGAATTCACGACAGAGTAGATTGCGACGTTGATTTCGAAGATCCTGCTGACCAATGGATGAACGGAGCGATGTCTAAGCTAGCTTGTGTAGATAGTGATGGTGCGTTTCAGTCAGATTTAGTTGAAAGTATGACTTCTTTTGCCTCTGGGGCAGTAGTAGAGTCTGAAGCTGAAACTGTTCTAGAAGAAAGTGCAGGTACCACTGCATATCAGGCAATGGGAACTACATCCCTTTTCTTTCACAAACCAAATAAGTGGCTCAAGAGAGTTAAAGAAGCTTTAGATAATGAGGAATTGCCTACAACAGGTATAGAAAAAGCTAAGGAAATGTTTAAAGAATTGAGAAAAATTACTCTCAAATCTCTTCCTCAAGGTAAAGATTTCATTGCCTTAGTTAATAATGAAAAATGCATAGGTTGTACTCAATGTGTTTACTATTGTAACTTTGCATCAATTGATATGATTTCTTGGCAGTTAAACGCAAGAACATCTCAGTTTGAATCCAAAAAAGCTTTAATTTTGAACGATACTTGTGTCGGATGTACTCTTTGTGCATTTGCTTGTCCTGTTGAAGCAATTACCATGGAAAGTAAAGTCTAAGATTTTGAACATGGATTTGTATAATACAATAATAGTGACTATTTGGCTAACTATGCTATACGCTGTTTGGGCTGCAACGGCTGCTGGAGACCCCGGATACGGCCAAGCTACATTTGTAATTTCTGGAATAGCTGGTCACCTTTACTTACGAAAATTAAAAGCCGAGAGGCCGGTTAGCAAAGAAGAAGATATAGTAATTCCGAGTGCTGATTTCTCAGTTGAAATACTAGAGGAAAAAGATAAATACGTCATTTCTGAAAAGGCATTCAGAAAAATAATTTGGATATCCACCATTATATCTCTTGTACTCCTTTCTCTATTCTTAGAGGCCCTAACTACAGGTAGACAAATATTATGGGGATTATTATGTCTAATTATCGGACTTATAATATTCATAATTCCTATATTCCTTCCCGTTAAAGATGACATTGAAACTTTAAGGAAAAGAGCCGAAAAAGAAAGAATAAAAGCATGGCGCAAAGGTAAAGTGAGCCATGCAGATGAAGAAGAGTGAAGGATATAATCAGAGAAGCCTTAAAAGAGGTCCAACCTAAAGTTGAAGAAAAAGAAAAAATAATAAATTTAAGAGATAACATTCTTAATAAAATAAAGGCTTTAGAAATGTCGACTTTTGAGCCTAAAGTTGTAGGATCGATAGCAAAAGGAACTTTTCTGACCGGAGCTGACATTGACATTTTTTTAATATTTCAAAAGGGATCAGATTTGAAAAAAGAAGGCTTGGCCGTGGCAAGGAAAATACTACCCAACGGTAAAGAACTCTACGCACAGCACCCCTATTTGAGAGGAGAAATAGATGGTATAGGAATAGATCTAGTACCTTGTTATGCAATAGAGGACTCTACTCAATCTGTATCTGCAGTGGATAGAACGCCATTTCATACTGATTGGGTAATATCCAATATAAATGAGTTAGAAAATGAGGTAAGACTAACAAAACAGTTCCTAAAAGCTGTTGGGGCTTATGGTGCAAATTCTGCAGTAGGTGGATTTTCAGGTTATTTAGTAGAAATACTTTGCATAAAATATGGAGGATTCTTAAAACTAATAAAAGAAATGTCCCAATGGAGGCCTCCAATTATTATTGACAAAATGAAAACTCCTGAATCTCCAGTGATGATTTGTGATCCTGTAGATGATAAAAGAAATGTAGCTGCAGGAGTAACTTTGAAAGGACTCGGAACTGCCATTTTAGCTTCTAAATCGTTTCTTGATAAACCATCACATAATTTCTTTTTCCCTAATTACAAGGAAAGAGAGTTTCAAGGGAATCTGACAAGTATTATTTTACCACTTCCAGGAGAAAATGAAGAAACCGTAATGCCATGGTTGCAGAAACAAGGAAGGAAAATATACAGAGCGCTTCATGACTTTGAACCTATTGCATGGAATGCAAATATGGGTAGTGAAGGTTATATTGTTCTGGAAACTGGAATGCGAAAACTACCTGAGATAGTATCACACAAGGGCCCAGCCCCTTGGGAAGACGGAGCAATTGAATTTTTGAAAAAATATCCGAACGCAATACTCAACAATGAGAAATTAGAAATTGGTAAAAAACCAAAAAATCAAACCATCGAAGACGTAGTGAAGTCTCTTTTTCCTAATGCAATCGTAAGAGAAGGAATCTGTGAAGGTGCAAAACCGATTCAACGCGTGCCTTGGTTAGATTAAAAAAATAAAAATTTGGTAAATGGGGGCCGAAGCCCCCGAGTTACCTTCGAGTGAAACTAATCCCACTCTAAATTTGGTGACCTAAGTCTATGATTGTAGACCTATATCGTAT
>TARA_B100001121_G_scaffold291325_1_pt1 | contig 28995 bp, 28 predicted proteins | sample TARA_B100001121 | Tara Oceans TARA_B100001121 (sample SAMEA2622817) | marine metagenome | biome: marine biome (ENVO:00000447); feature: surface water layer (ENVO:00002042); material: "saline water (ENVO:00002010), including plankton (ENVO:xxxxxxxx)" | depth 5 m
TTGACCTTAGATAGTAAGTCGTTTTCAAACCTCTTAACCATGCCATTCGATACATGACATCCAGTTTCTTACCATTAGGCTCTGAAACATAGAGATTCAATGATTGACTTTGATCTATCCATTTCTGTCTTCTACTTGCTGCTTCAATTAACCACTTGGGCTCCACCTCAAAGGAGGTAGCGAACAGCTTCTTAATGTCTTCTGGAACTCTGGCTATACTTTCTAAGCTTCCATTGAGGTTTTTAAGATCGTAAACCATAACCTCGTCCCACATATCTATTTCTTTAAGGGCATCTACCAGATGCATGTTTATGACTGTAAATTCTCCAGAGAGATTTGATTTCACAAACAGGTTTGAATAGGTAGGTTCGATTGATTGAGTTAAACCTGTGATATTGGCAATTGTTGCTGTTGGTGCAATTGCCATAGTATTTGAGTTTCTCATTCCTTGAGTTTTAACTTTTTCTCTGAGGGCGTCCCAGTCAAGGCGAGTTGTCTTATCAACTTCGATGTAGTCTTTACCCCTTTGTTTCTCGAGAATTTCAATTGAGTCAAGCGGTAATATTCCTTTACTCCAAAGAGAGCCTTCATAAGAAGAGTAAGAACCTCTTTCTTTAGCTAAGTCAGAAGACGCATTTATTGCCATATAACTTACTAATTCCATTGACTCATCAGCAAAGTCAACTGCTGCTTCTGATGCGTAAGGTATCTTCTTCATATAAAGCGCGTCTTGAAAACCCATGATTCCCATACCAATGGGTCGGTGCTTAAAGTTTGAGTTTTCTGCTTGAGGCACTGCATAGTAATTTATATCTATCACGTTATCGAGCATTCTTATCGCAGTGGTTACGTTTTTTTCCAGTTTCTCTTTGTCAAGATTTCCTTGTGCATCAAGATGATTAGGTATATTGATTGAGCCTAAGTTACAAACTGCAATTTCATCGTTTGAAGTATTAAGGGTAATTTCTGTACATAGGTTTGATGAATGAATTACGCCAGTATGTTGTTGCGGAGATCTAAGGTTACAAGCGTCTTTGAAGGTTATCCAAGGATGACCGGTTTCAAAAAGCATAGACAGTATCTTTCGCCATAACTCTTCTGCTTCCACTTCCTTGTAAGCCTTAAGCTTTCCTTCCTGAGCAAGTTTTTCATATTCTTCATATTTTTCTTTGAAAGCATCTCCTGATAGATCATGCAATTCAGGAGTTTCATTTGGAGTAAAGAGGGTCCACTTTTTTCCTTCAAACACTCTTTCCATGAAAAGGTCTGGAACCCAATTAGCAGTATTCATATCGTGCGTTCTTCTTCTGTCATCTCCAGTATTTTTTCTTAGTTCCACAAATTCTTCGATATCAAGATGCCAAGTTTCGAGATATGCGCAAACAGCTCCCTTTCTTTTTCCGCCTTGATTAACAGCAACTGCTGTATCGTTAACCACTTTTAAAAACGGAACTACTCCCTGAGATTTTCCATTTGTACCTTTTATATGAGCTCCCATTCCTCTTACGGGTGTCCAGTCGTTTCCTAGACCACCTGCCCATTTGGAAAGCATAGCGTTATCTTGAAGAGCTCCATAAATTCCATGTAAGTCGTCGGGGACAGTAGTCAAATAACATGACGACAATTGGGAATGCATAGTTCCCGAATTGAATAGAGTAGGCGTTGAGCTCATATAATCGAACGAAGATAATAGCTCGTAGAATTCTAAAGCTCGCTGTTCTTTATTTTCCTCGTTTAGGGCCAAGCCCATTGCGACCCTCATGAAAAATACTTGTGGAAGTTCAAATCTTATTTCATTCGAATGTATGAAATACCTATCATATAAAGTTTGAATGCCTAAATATGAGAAAAGCAGATCATTGTCTGGAGTCATAGCCTTACCAAGCAAATCTAAGTCATAGTTTGCTAGCTCCGCATTAAGCAGTTCCAACTCAATTCCTTTTTTTATAAATGCTTTTAAAGCTTCAGGATATAAAGCTGTCATTTCCTCATGCGTTGCATTTTCTGTAATTTCCAGAAAAGAAAGAGCCTCTGATCTTAAGCTATCTAATAAAATTCTTGCTGTTGCAAAAGTATAGTTTGGCTCTACTTCAACAAGCGAACGAGCAGAGAGTACCAATGCTTCTTTTACTTCATGTTCTGGCGCACCTTCGTAAAGGTTTTTATTTGCTTCAGAAATAATTATTTCACTATCTGTCCCCTCTAAGCCGTTGCATGCTTCTCCAGCAATGATTTCAATTCTTTCTGAAGTTTTAAGCTCCACATTTTCTGGACGATCGTGAATGTGAGTCTCTATTGCTCTTTGGTTCGCTCTCTCAGCACGGTATAAAACATATTCTCTAGCAACCTTGTGTTCTTCAGAGCGCATTAAAGCCAGTTCTACCTGATCTTGTATTTCTTCTATATGTATAGTTCCTCCAGACGGCATTCTTTTTCTGAAGATATCTTCCACTTGGCTACTTAGAGCTGATACTCTGCTGTGAACGCTAGAAGATGCAGCTGCGGCACTAGTATGTACAGCAAGAAAAGCTTTTGTTATTGCAATTTCTATTTTCGAACCATCAAAATCTACAACAGATCCGTTTCTCTTTATAATTCTTAACTGGCCAGGAGAAACCATTGTTTTTTTTGGTTCCGATTGGACTGACTCTTGTTTCTTCTCTTCTATAGTGCCTGTTGTTTCCAAAACAACTCCTTCATTAAAAATTAACAAAAAAGGGTGAAAAAAACACAACATATTGTGTTTTTTTATCTATAGAGCACAAGATAAAGGTTTTTTTCCAAAAAAGCAATACAACAATTTATGAAAATTAAGTGGATAGACTGTGTATAAGTCTATATAAATGTATTTATGTCTAAGTTTTATATTTCTATAGACCAAGGTACCACGAGCACAAGAGCGGTTCTCTATGACAGTTCCTTCAAACAGATAACACAAGAACAGCAAGAGTTTAAACAATACTATCCTGAGGAAGGATTGGTAGAACACGATCCCGAGGAAATTTGGACTTCAGTGCTGAATACAGTGAAACGTTTGATGAACAATAATAACCTTAAGAGTACTGATGTGATTTCCATCGGTATTACCAATCAAAGAGAAACGGTCATGCTTTGGGATAAAGATGGCGAAATTGTAAATAAGGCAATTGTTTGGCAAGATCGAAGGACAGCTGAGTTTTGTGAAGAACTCAAAGCAAAAAACATTGAGTCAGAAATAACTGAAAAAACCGGTCTTTTACTCGATCCTTATTTTTCAGGAACAAAAGCACGCTGGCTGTTAAAAGAACACAAAATTGATCCAAGCAAATATTTTTTTGGCACCATTGATACTTTTCTTGTTTGGAAATTAACAGAAGGAAAAAGCTTTAAGACAGATGTAACAAATGCATCCAGAACTTCATTATTGAATATTGATACTGTTAAATGGGATGAAAGTCTACTAGACATATTTGAGTTAGGTGGTTTAAACCTACCAGAAGTTACGACGAATACTGCTAATTTCGGATCAACCAAGCTTTTTGGAGGAAAGATAAAAATATCTGGTATTGCAGGAGATCAACAAGCGTCTTTAATAGGACAAGGCTGTTTTGCTAGAGGGCAACTAAAAAGTACCTACGGGACAGGATGTTTTTTAATGGCAAACACCGGAACGAAAAGACAAAACTCCTCAAACAAGCTTCTATCTACGATAGCTTACCAAATTGATGATTTATGCTATGCCTTAGAAGGAAGTATTTTTATGGCTGGAGCTAATTTTCAATGGCTTAGGGATAAGATGAATTTCTTCGAAGATGTCAGCGAATCGGAAGAGTTTGCTAAAAAAGCAGATCCTAATTCCAATGTTTTTCTAATTCCTGCTTTTGTAGGTTTAGGAGCTCCGCATTGGGTTCCAGATGCTAGAGGAGCTGTTTTTGGACTTACAAGAGATGCTGGGAGAGAAGAGCTTAGTTTAGCTTCCCACGAAGCAGTTGCTTTTCAAACTAAAGAGATCATAACTTCGTTAGTTAGTGATGGCATAAAAGTGGATAGTGTAAGAATTGATGGCGGGTTAACAAGAAACACTTTTTTTAATCAGATTTTGTCCAGCATCATTGAAATAGAAGTTATGTGTTCCAAAACTGTTGAGTCTACTGCTTTAGGTGCCGCTTTTCTTGCCGGAATTGGAGCTGGAGAAGTTTCTCTAAAAGATGTGTCTGAGAATTGGTCGCCAAAGGCGGAATATCATCCGGACTCTAACTATGATTTGAAAAGGTATGAAACCTGGAAAGAATTTCTAAATAAATTAATCAGCTAACAAAAATTCAAGAAGGCTCTGCTGAGTATGCAATCTATTTTCAGCTTGGTCCCACACCATGCTTTGAGAGTGTTCTAACATTGTAAAACTTATTTCTTCGCCTCTGTGAGCAGGCAAGCAATGCAAGAAGATTGCATTGTCTTCGGCACGCTTCATATCTTCTTCTTCAACAAAGAAATTTTCAAAAGTTTTTCTTCTTTTTTTTGAAGAAGACTCATTATTCATCGAAGTCCATACATCAGTCGTAACGATCTGTGCTTTATCAAGCGCCTCATCTTTAGTTGACACTAATGTGATGAAATCTTTAGCTTTGTCCAATAGTGGTTGATATGGTTCACAACCCTTTGGACAAAAAATACTGATTTCAAAATCAAATTTAGATGCAGCTTCAATATATGAATTGCAAACATTGTTCCCGTCTCCGATCCAACATACTTTTTTGAGAACTTCTTCTTTATTTTTTTCCTTAAAAGTCATCAAGTCAGCAAGAATTTGACAAGGATGAAATAAATCAGTCAAACCATTAATCACTGGAACAGACGAGTTCTCTGAAAAAAGGGTTAACTCTTCGTGACTATCGTTTCTAATAACAACTGCATCAACCATGGAGGATAAAACTTTAGCGGTATCTGGGATTGGCTCTCCTCTGGATATTTGCAATTCAGATGAACTTAAGAAAATTGTGTTTCCTCCCAATTTAGTCATAGCAGCTTCGAAGGAAACTCTGGTTCTAGTGGAGGGTTTTTGAAAAACTAGACCAAGAATTTTCTTATCAAAGATATTTGATGATTCTGATTTTGATTTGATCTCAATTGCTCTATCAATGATATAAGAAAGATCCTCTTTAGAAAAATTATCAAAATTTAAGAAATGCTTTGGTCTCATTTAGTTTAAGTTATAGAATTGAGTTTTTAAAAACTTATACTAATAGACTTCATTAAATAAATAAAATTCATATGACCCAAAAAATTAAAACCTTCAACGCAATTGCTGAGAAAGGTCTAAAAATCCTTCAAGAAAGAAAATTTGAAGTATCAGATAACCTTTCGGATCCAGATGCAATCGTTCTAAGAAGTCACAAGCTCAAGAAGGAAGATTTTGGTAATAGCCTTAAAGCCATTGCTAGAGCGGGTGCAGGGGTGAACAACATTCCCGTTGATGAATGTTCTAAACTTGGAATCCCAGTCTTTAATACTCCAGGAGCCAATGCAAATGCCGTCAAAGAAATAGTTTTAGCGGCATTATTAATGTCATCCAGAGGTCTTTTTCAAGGAGCTAATTTTGTAAATTCAATAGAAGAGTCCAATCAAGATGAATTGAAACCATTAATTGAATCTGGAAAAAAAAGTTTTAAAGGCAGAGAATTAACAGGTGGCACTTTAGGCGTTGTTGGCATGGGAGCCATTGGTTCTAAGGTTGCCGACATGGGAGTAATGCTTGGTATGAACGTAATTGGTTATGACCCAGCCATTACGGTTGAGGCAGCTTGGAAATTACCCAATAAAGTTGAACGAAAAGAAAGTATCGAAGATGTTTTCAAGGAGTCTGATTATATTTCTCTTCATGTTCCGGCGAATGAAAAAACTAAAGGGCTAATAAATTCTGATTTACTTAAAAACGCTAAAAGCGGGTTAAGACTTATCAATTTTGCGAGAGACGAAATAGTTGTCTCAAAAGATATTATCGAAAGCCTAGATAAAAAAATTCTAAGTAAATACATCACAGATTTCGCTGATTTAGACTTAATTTCAAGGGCTAAAACTGCTAACGATGTTATTATTTTGCCTCATATTGGGGCTAGTACTAGTCAAGCCGAAGAAAACTGTTCTGTCATGGCTGCCGAACAGCTTGAAGATTTTTTGAATAACGGAAACATCAAAAATTCAGTCAATTTTCCTGAGTTAATTGAACCAAGGCCTTCACAATTTAGAGTTACTCTTTCTAATAAGAATCATCCAGGAATGATAGGTAAAATAACCACTGTATTGGCAAATAATAAATTGAATATCATAGATATGGTTAATAAAAGCAGAGGTGAGATTGCTTACAATGTAATCGATCTTGAAACCAAGCCACCTGAGAAGGTTTTGATTGAATTATCTTCTCTTGATGACGTTATATCTGTGAGAGAGGTATAAAAATGACTAAACCAGTTGCAATTGTTACAGGTGGCAGTAGAGGAGTTGGCGCCGAAGTTTCAAAGCTCCTTGCAAGCAAGGGTTGGAACATAGCAATTACTTGTTCGAGCACAATAGAAGCTGCAAACGAAGTAAGTAAAGAGTGTGAAACGTTGGGAGCAGAGACAATTGTTCTTAAAGCGGATGTTTCACAGCCTGAATATTGTACCCAAACAGTAAAAGAAACCGTAAAAAAATGGGGAAAATTGGATGCTTTGATTAACAATGCTGGAACTACTAAATTTAATGCACATGACAATTTAGATGGTCTTACCAAAGATGATTTTTTAGGATTATATGCAACAAATACCGTTGGTCCCTATATGATGATCAAAGAAGCGAGAGAAAGCCTCCTTAAATCTGATAATCCATCGGTGGTGAATGTTGCCTCTATAGCTGGGGTTTTGGGTATTGGTAGTTCTGTAGCATATGCTGCATCGAAAGGAGCTCTAATAAACATGACTAAGTCTCTTGCTAGAGCTTTGGGACCAATAAGAATAAATGCAATTTGTCCTGGTTTTATACAAGGAGATTGGTTAAAAAACGGATTAGGAGAAGAAACATATGAATTCGTCAAAAAATCTACGGAAGAAAACGTACCATTAAGCCTAACATGCACTGCAGAACAAGTTGCAGAGACAATCTGTTACTTCGTAGAGTCTGGAAATACTATAACTGGAGAAACCTTGTTGCTCGATGGAGGAATGCATTTAGGCAAGTATTAGAACCTAATAATATTTTTCTACATATTCCTTTGTAAAACCTATAATCTCGTCTTCTCGACCCTCTTTGACCTTCAAGACCCATTCAGGATCAGACAAGAGAGCTCTTCCAACAGCAACCATATCGAATTCTTCTCTATTGAACATTTCAACTAAGGTTTTAATTGATGAAGTATTTGCCTTGTCATTACCTACATACAGACCGATAAAATCTGAATCAAGCCCCACGCTTCCCACAGTGATCGTAGGCTTATTAGTTATTTTCTTTGTCCAACCCGCGAGATTTAAATCAGATCCTTTAAATTCTGGTTCCCAATATCGTCTCGTGCTGGCATGAAAGACGTCTACACCAGAGTCAGATATAGGTCCTAAAAAAGTTTCTAAGTCATTAGGAGAGGGGGCAAGAATTGCATCATAATCTTGCTGCTTCCATTGCGAAAACCTCAGCATTATTGGAAATTCGTTCCCAACCGATTTTCTAGCACGTGAAACAATTTCACAAACAAATTTTGTTCTTAAATCTTCCTCTTTTCCATATTTATCTTTTCTAATATTAGTATCGCGCCAAAAAAATTGATCGATCATATAACCATGTGCTCCATGCAGTTCTACACCATCAAAACCCAACATTTTTATGGTCTCTATGTCTTTTACATAGTTTTGTATAAGGTCCTCAACATCATTATCTGTCATTTCATAGGCAACCTTTTTATCTTTTCTAACAAGACCGGAAGGAGTGTATCCAGGAACCTCAGGATTAGGAGGTTGGCCTGGTTTTCTAATACCTCCAACATGCCAAAGTTGGCAAAATATTGTGGAACCCTTTTCTTGAACAGCTGAAATTAAATTTTTCCATCCCTTATGAGATGTTTCTCTTAGATTAGGTACATTTGGATAACCACTCGAAGCAGGGTGACTAACCTCAACTCCCTCTGTAATAATCATGCCAACTTCTGCAGCGGCCCTTCTTTTGTAATATTCTAAATTTTGATCAGTAGGAATACCATTTGGAGACATGCTCCTAGTCATTGGAGCCATAGCTATTCTATTAGGCACAACTAAGTTATTGATTTTTATTGGTTTAAATAACGCTTCCATTTTTACCTCTTTTGAAATGTAAATTTATAAGACCCTATAGGAATAAGAATCTTTTTTATAGTAACTTTTATATGACTTACACACAAAAGATTAATTAATTTTTTTAGATTAACATTTAACTTATATCAAATTGCATAATCTTGGTGCAAACCATAAATATTCATAAGTTATTGATTTTATTAAAAAAAATATAAGTGGTTAAAATTTAACCAATTTAGCTAAAATACTTCTGTTATTAGGTTCCAACCAATCTTCAGTATTTTATCCAAAGAGTTATCCACAATTTCTGTGGATAAAAATTTAAGAATATTTGTTAATATTTGTTTCATGAGAGAAGAGTTAGTTTCATGGAGAGAAGTGACTTCCGAATACAGTTTAAAAGATAACTTAGACTCCATAAAAAGAAAATTATCTGATAAATCTCTTCGAGAAAAACAAATATATCCTAAGTCAAAAGATATATTCAAAGCATTTGAATTAACATCCTTCGAAGATGTAAAAGTTATAATACTTGGTCAGGATCCTTATCATGGTCCAAACCAAGCTAACGGTTTAGCTTTTTCAGTTAATACAGAAATTAACCTTCCACCATCCTTGTTAAACATATTCAAAGAATACTCTTCGGATTTAAATTTATCCCCGCCGGACAACGGAGACTTATCCTCTTGGGCGAAACAAGGAGTGCTTCTCTTAAATTCGATTATGACAGTAGAGTCTGGACATCCAGGATCTCATAAAGATCTTGGCTGGGAAAAATTTACAAATGCAATAATTAGAGCCTTGAGTGATAAAAAAAAGTATTTAGTTTTTATTTTATGGGGGGCATATGCGCAAACGAAAAGGGACTTCATAGACCCTTCAAAGCATCATATTATTGCGTCTCCTCACCCCTCACCTCTCTCTGCTCATAGAGGCTTCTTTGGATCAAAGCCTTTCTCAAGGTGCAACAAATATCTTAAGAAAAACAAAATAGAAGAAATAAATTGGAAAATTAAATAATTAAAGAATTCTTAAAATTTCTCCTCCTAGATATAGAGATTTTGATTGATCTTCCTTGTTTTTCAAAAAAACAAAACCATGCCCACCTTCGTTGGATAATACCTCTCCCACTTTTTTTCCTTCTTCGTCATAAATTAACGTTTCTTTTATCTCTTCTTGTAAATTATCAGTAATTTTAAGCGCAAATTTCAATTTTCCTCTGTATTCCATGCGCGCTATTACTTCTTGACCATTAAAGCAACCTTTTGAAAAATCAATAAGTTCATTTTTGTGATAATTGAGCTCATGAGGTGTGAATTTTGAGGACGTAAGTGCATTTACTTCAAAGATTTTTTCCTTGATTAGAAATTTCATCCATTCAAAAGGGGATAGACTTGTTTTAGAATTTTCTATATCTGCATGTTTTAATTCAGCATCAAAAAATGGAATATATTTCCTCATATGGTCTTCAAAAAAAGCAGATAACTCCTCTAAAATTGACACAATGAAACCGTTATTGACTTTTTTGATCCAAAAAGTTGCTATGACTCTTCCTTTATTATTACAAACACAACCAGGTTTAAACTCTTCTTTAGATATTTTCTCAGTATCAATAGTTATTTGTCCTTGTAGGAATTCAGCTGCCTGTGAGCCTTCTATGAGGATAAACTTATGTTTAAGAGAAAAATTCATACTTAATCTTTTTTGCTAATTATATAATCCTTTCTGTGAGCGACCTATTAAATAAAGCTAAATTTAAAGCTAGAAGAGGCTTAAATGAGCTAGATAAAATTTTTGTCCCTTTTGTTGAAACTAAGTTTTTAACTTTAAACAAAACACAAGTGAAACAACTTTTTACGCTTTTTGAAATTGATGACGTTACTTTGGCTGATATCATCATTTACAAAAAGACTAATTACCCAGAAGAATTGAAAGAAATATTCGAAGAAATTTTTGAATTTTATAGTGAAATTTAACTGAACTTGTGGAAAATACGCATGTCTATAAAAGTTAGGACATGGAAAACGATATAAATATTATCAATCTTGTTAAAAAAGGGGATGTAAGAGCCTTCGATATCCTTGTGGTCAAATACCAAGACAGACTTGTCTATTCTGTGTATAAGTTCTGTAAGGACTTTGAATTGTCTCAAGATATTACTCAAGAAGCTTTTGTGAAAGCTTACAAAAGTATTGATAAATTCAGAGGTGAAAGTTCTTTCTATACTTGGATATACAGAATTGCGATTAACACTGCAAAAAATTATTTCTCGAATAAATCTAGAGGAGCTGAAACCTATAACGAAGATATTCTAGATAATGCTTTATCTGACATGTCTTTGAATTCAGATAATCCTGAGACGCTTTTAGCGGCTGAAGAAATGAAAGATGCTGTAAATCAGGCATTTCAAAATTTACCTGATGAGATAAGATCAACTTTGTCCCTTAGAGAGTATGATGGATTGAGCTACGAAGAAATAGCTAAAGTTCAGAACTGTCCGATTGGAACTGTTAGATCGAGGATTTTTAAAGGAAGAGAGCTAATTAATGAAACTTTTTCAAAATTAGGGCTGTCTAAAAATTGGAGTAATTAATATGGAATCTAGTGTAGATCAAAGGTTGTCTTTACTTTTAGATGGTGAGACTTCTGAGTTTGAAACTCGAAGACTCATTGAAGACATCTCTAACAACCCCCACATTAAAAAGCGTTGGCTTGAGATGAATAAACAAAAGTCAGCGCTTCGAAGAGAACTTTTGATGCCCCATTTAGACCTTTCTTCCAAAATTCAAAACGAACTCATTAAATCCAAAAAAACTTCAAATTCAAAACAACATAATTACCATCTTAGCTGGTTAAAAATACCGTATATAAGGGCCTGTTCCTTTCTTTTTGGCCTATGTTTTACCTTCTCTTTTTTATTTTTCGAATTCTCCTCCAAACCAAACCAAAATCTCCTTCAAACTTCAGCTCCTAAAACACTAGTTTCAACTATAAATCCGCTTGCTCTCGATGATTATGGTAAAAATTTTGATGGTGATTTACGCAGTTTTAAATTTATCTCTAGTAATCAAATTGAAGCCAACTATGGGATTAAAGGTTCAAATGCAAACTTAAAATTAAAGTTTTTTTCAAAAGATAGTTCTAATTCTATGAAACTTTCCTCAATTTCTAATGGCATTACTATCAATACAACTAAAGGTAATAAACCAATGATTATTAATCTTTCTAGTGATAAATTATCTAATCAGAGATTGATAAGCATTTCTAATTTATTTTTAGAATAATTTAAAAACTCTTCACCATGTATAAGAAAATATATATATTTTTCCTCTTCCTTTTAGTTTCTAACTTTGGACAGAGTCAAATGACTCAAAACTCTCTAGAACTTCCTAATTTTGCGAATCTTGCAGAAAAAGTAATGCCTGCTGTGGTCAATGTGAGTGTTACCAAGGTAATCAAGTCTTCGTCGCAAAATGAAATGAGAAGAGGACCTTTCAATGATCCATTTTTTGACGATTTTTTTGGATCACCTTTTAATCCGCCCAACAGAGAAAGGAAGATTGCATCTGGAGGTTCGGGATTTATAATTTCTGAAGATGGTTATATCTTAACTAATCATCATGTTATAGAAGACGCGTCTGAGATTCTTGTAAGCCTTCAAGATAGAAGAGAGTTTACAGCAGAAATAATTGGCAGTGATAAAAGATCAGATGTGGCTTTGCTTAAAGTTAAAACTAATGAAAACCTTCCATTTTTAACTCTAGGAGACTCAGACAAGGTAAAGGTTGGAGATTGGGTGATGGCAATCGGCTCCCCCTATAGGCTCAATGCTACAGTCACTGCCGGCATAGTGAGTGCAAAAGCAAGAAGCGTTCCTGGACAGACTACCTCATATATTCCTTTCATTCAGTCTGATGTAGCTATTAATCCTGGTAATTCCGGCGGACCATTATTTAATCTTGAGGGAAATGTCATTGGAATAAATGCCATGATTTATTCCAACAGAGGCGGTTATATGGGAATTTCCTTTACCATCCCCATAAATTACGCAGACGAAATAGTAAACCAAATTAAAGAGTTTGGTTTTGTATCTCGAGGCTGGTTAGGGGTTGCGGTACAAGAAGTTACTAAAGATTTAGCGGACTCCTTTGGATTGGATGTCCCTCGCGGCGCTTTGATTGGAAGTGTTCTTGAGGGCTCTCCTGCAGAAAAAGCAGGTTTTAAAAACGGAGATGTGATTATAGATTTTGACGGCCAACAAATTATTTATTCAGGGGATTTACCCTTGATAGTTGGAAGAATTCCGCCAAATAAAAATGTAAATGCAACTCTTTTTAGAAATGGAAAAAAAATTACTGTTCCTGTAAAAATTGGAAAATTAGATGAAAAAGTTGCACAAGATACTACCGAAGAAAAAAAAGAAGAAAAAGGAAATATATTAGGTATCGTAGCAGCTGATATAGCATCGCTTACAGAAGCTGAAAAAAAACAAATAGGTCAGGATAAGGGTGTAGTTGTTTCTAGGATTTTTCCTGGTCCAGCAGCAGATGCTGGAATTAGAAGAGGGGACATATTAGATAAAATACAATTCCAATCTATCAGCAATATTAAAGATTATGAAAGAATCACAAAAACTCTTAAAAAGGGATCTACTATTAACATCAGGTATATAAGAGATAAAAACGCTACTTTTGTGCCCCTTAAAATTCCAAAATAGGACATAATGCTCGCATGTCCAGCCATGCTTCTATAGAACAAATACGAAATTTTTGTATCATCGCCCACATAGATCATGGGAAATCCACTCTTGCAGATCGCATGATAGAAATTTGTGGTGGATTAAGCGAACGTGAAATGCAAAATCAAGTTTTGGACTCTCTTGATTTAGAGAGAGAAAGAGGAATTACTATTAAAGCACAATCTGTTTACCTAGAATACGAAACCGGAGGCGTAAATTATCAAATTAATCTAATTGATACACCTGGGCACGTAGATTTTGCATATGAAGTATCCAGATCTTTAGCAGCTTGCGATGGAGCTATTCTTCTTGTTGATGCCTCACAAGGGGTAGAGGCTCAGACATTATCTACATGTTATAACGCCATCGAGCAAGGCTTAACGATATTTCCTGTTTTGAATAAGATCGATCTGAAACAATCTGATCCTGAAAGGGTTAAACAAGAAATTGAAGAAATTATAGGCATTGAAGCAAGCAATGCTCCTGCTATTAGCGCTAAAGTTGGACTTGGAGTTACAGAACTACTTGAAAAAATTATCAAAGAGATTCCTTCTCCAAAAGGATCAGTTGCAGATTCTCTTCAAGCTTTGATCATTGACTCTTGGTTTGATCAATATTTGGGTATTGTTTCTTTGGTAAGAGTAGTCAATGGAGAAATAAATCTTGGAAGCAAAATTAAATTTTCATCTAACGACAATGTTCATTTAGTAGAAAAATTAGGGGTGTTTACTCCAAAGAGACTGGAAAAGGATAAACTCTTGGCAGGCGAAGTTGGTTTTATATGCGCTGGCGTAAGAAGCATTAAAGGGGCTCCTGTAGGGGACACGATTGTGTTACCTGACATGAATAACTCTTTACCAGGATTTAAACCAATTAAACCTCAAGTTTTTGCTGCCTTATATCCTCTTGACTCGGGCGAGTTCGAAGCATTTAGAGAGTCTCTTGAAAAACTTGCTTTGAATGATGCTGCCCTTCAGTTTGAGCCCGAGCAATCCCAAGCTTTAGGCTCTGGCTTTAGATGCGGTTTTTTGGGAACTCTTCATATGGAAATCATTATCGAGCGACTACAAAGAGAACACGGGATAGACCTTCTCGCAACAGCTCCAACTGTAGTATATGAAATTCTTTTAAAAAATAATGAGGTTATAGAAATAGAAAATCCAAGTAAGTATCCAGATCCTAGTTTAATCGAGGAAGTCAGAGAGCCAATAGCTCATGCAACTATGCTTGTACCTGAAGATTACGTTGGTAATGTAATTTCCTTATGTGTTGAGAGACGGGGAAGTCAAAAATCACTTAGATATGTCGGCGGACAAATAGAATTAATTTATGAAATGCCTATGAACGAAATAGTTTTGGATTTTTTTGATAAATTAAAATCAACTAGTAAAGGTTACGCTTCTTTAGATTATGATTTTGTAAGGTTTGACCAAAGCGACATAACTAGAATAGATATTTTACTAAATGGTGAAAAAGTAGACGCATTAAATTTTATGGTACATCGATCTAAAGCAGATTTTAAAGGGAGAGAGCTGACAAAGGCTCTTAGAGAAGTCATCCCAAGACAAATGTATGACGTTGCTATTCAAGCTGCTATAGGTAATAAAATTATTTCAAGAGAAACAGTCAAAGCTTATCGGAAAGACGTTACAGCAAAGCTTTATGGTGGAGATGTAACAAGAAAGAAAAAGCTTTTAGAAAAACAAAAGGCTGGAAAGAAAAAAATGCGCCAGATAGGAAAAATAGATGTTCCTCAAGAGGCTTTTTTGTCTGTTTTGAAAGTGAGTAAATAATCATGTACGAAACAATTCTAATTATTTCAATATTAGTAATTTCTGTGCTATTTTCTGCATGGGTTTATTCAGAGAATAAATTAGAAGGCAAGTTTTCAAAAACTATCAGTACAATATCTTTCCCTTTCCCATTGCTAGCTCTTTATGCGGTTTTTAAGCTAAATATTAACTTCGGTTATATTTTAGTAGCTCTAACTGTTATCTCACTCATTATTTGGTTATTTTCTCAGCGAACTAAGATTGAAAAATTACAAAAAGAGGCCAGATCTTTTTTCTTAATTCTTCTTGGAATTACTATTTTTAGATCTTTTATCTATGAGCCTTTTCAAATTCCAACAGAGTCCATGCTTCCACAAATTCAAGTGGGCGATTTTTTAGTGGTTGATAAGTTTTCATATGGATTAAAAAATCCTGTGGGAAAATCAACCTTTTTTGAGATAAGAGATCCTAAAAAAGGAGAAATGGTTGCATTTATCCCAGAACATACAATTTGCAGTTCACAAATTTCAAATGCATATCCAGAAAATAATTTTGACAGCGCCCAAAAATATCTTTGGGAGCGTTATAGAGAGTCATGCACACCTTTAGGTCTTACTTTCGTAAAAAGGTTAATTGCCAAAGAGGGCGATGAGGTAATTTATCGAGATAAAGAGCTAATCGTAAATGGACAAAAGCTAAAAAGAGAATTTTTATCTTCAAATGAAGATGAATTGCTTTTAAGAGAAACTTATCAAGGCATAACTTACACAGTCAGACTGCTTGAAAATTACCGAAGTCAGTTAATTTATGGTTCTGAGAGAAAGTGGGTAGTGCCCAAAGGATATTATTTTGTTGTGGGAGACAATAGAGATAATAGTGCTGATAGCAGAAGTTGGGGTTTTGTTCCCAAACAAAATATTGTCGGTAAGCCAGCTTTTATATGGATGCATTGGGAATGTTTGACTTGTCTTCCGTCTTTTTCTAGAAATAAATTTTTGAAATAAGTATGAATCATAGCGAGCTAGAAAATACTATTGGTTATAACTTTAAAGATCAGAAACTTTTGGATGAAGCTATTTCACACAAAAGCATAAACTCTGAATTTAATAATGAAAGATTAGAATTTCTTGGTGATTCAGTAATCTCATTAGTAGTTTCAGAGGCTTTGCTTTTAAAAAAAAGTGATCTTGATGAAGGCAAATTGAGTATTTATCGATCTAGAATTATAAGCAGGTCTTATTTAAGTAAAGTAGGCTTAAAGATAAAATTAGATAAATATCTCAAAGCGGGATCAGCATTAAAAAATAATAAAAATCTAACTGAAACAATTATAGGAAACACATTTGAGGCTCTTATTGGTGCAATTTTTCTTGACTCAAATTTTCTACAAGCTAAAGAAATCACTTTATCAATGTTAGATATAGATTTTTCTGTACTTTTATTTGAAGAACAAAAAGACCCTAAGACATTACTTCAAGAATTTTTACAATCATTAAATGAAGAATTACCAGAATACGTTACCATTGAAAAAAAACGGAACGGCAAGATCTATTTTATTTCTGATGTCACCTTGCCAACTCAAAAGGTATTTGGATCTGGAGAAGGAAAAAGTAAAAAGTTAGCAGAACAAGAAGCCGCTGCAAAAGTCTTAGAGATGTTGAGCAGAGATGGAAAATAAGTTTGGATTTGTCTCTCTGTCTGGCCGAACAAATGTTGGTAAGTCAACTTTATTAAATTCTTTCTTTCAAAAAAAAATTGCTATTACTTCTAGAAAACCTCAAACGACCAGAAATCGTATTTTAGGTATACATTCAGAAAAAGAGTCTCAAATTGTTTTCTTGGATACCCCGGGTGTTCATATTGGCTACAAAAGACAACTCAACAAGGTTATGAATAAAATTGCATCACACTGTTATGAAGAAGTGGACTTGGTGTTATTTTTAATCGATCGTTTTAAATGGCAGAAAGAAGAGGAGAATATTCTAAACAGCTTAAAAACTTTAAACAAACCCGTAGTTTTAGTGATAAATAAAATAGATAGATTGAAAGACAAATCTAAGTTGCTGGCTTTTATTAAAGAGATGAGTGAGAAATTTAACTTCCTATCAATCGTTCCAATATCTGCACTAAAAAAAGATAATTTGTCAGAATTAAAAAAAGTAATTCTGAACAATTTAGAGCCAGGACCATTTCACTTTCCAAAAGATACAGTCACAGAGTTTTCAGATAATTTTTTCATATCAGAAATTATCCGAGAAAAAGCAATTAATAGATTGGGCGATGAATTGCCATATCGCCTAAACGTTATTATTGAAAAAATCAATGACTCAAAAAAACTTAAGACCATTTATGCTGCCATTATTACTGAGTCGCAGAGTCAAAAGGGAATTATCTTAGGCAAGCAGGGCAGTATGATAAAAGCCATTGGAACTGCTTCTAGAAAAGAACTAGAAAATGAGTTTTCAAAAAAAGTAAATCTACAGCTTTGGGTGAAAGCTAATAAAAACTGGACGAATGATATCAACAAATTAAAAAAATTTGGACTTGGAGTTGATTTTTGAAATCTTTAGTTGCAAATGAAACCGAAGCAATCCTAGTACACAGCAGGAAGTATTCAGAAACAAGCCTGATCTGTGAACTTTTTACACGAAAAAATGGAAGAGTTTCTGTTATTGCAAAAGGAGCCAGATCAAAAAAGAATAAATTTCAAAATATCGCTTCTCCTAACATTTTAGCTAATATTAATTATTCTGGTAAAACAGAATTAAAAACCTTGATTTCTTGGGAAGAAATCAAATATTTCCAAATTTTAGGAAAAAATCTGAAAATATTGCTTTATATAAACGAGTTAATTTTTAGATTGTTAGAGAAAGAAAATAAACAGGAAAAAATCTTTGAGGCCATGATTAGCATGTACAGAACTATAGAAATAGAAGAGAGTAAAAATATTGAGATTTCTTTGAGAGAATTTGAATATTTCTTAATATGCGAGCTTGGTTATGGTTTTAATTTTAAACTTGACGACAGAGGTAAGGAAATAGATAAAGATGGTACTTATTATTTCCACCCAACTCTGGGATTTTCAGAAAAACCTATAAATAATTTTTTAAAAGTTCCTGGAATTGATATTATTAATTTCAATAATGGAAAAATAAGTTCTTCCTCAGCAAGAAGTAAAATAAAAAAAATAATGCAACTAGCCATTACTTTCATTGCTGAAAAACCTATGAATGCAGGGGCTATTTTCAATGACTAAAATTAGAAGCGGAATAGACTTAGTAAAAGTCTCAAGACTAGCTAAAACTTATGAAAACTTTGGCTTAAGATTTTTGAATAGAATTTACGATAATCTTGAAATTGAACAATTTCAAAAAAAATCTTCGAGAGCCAAACCTTTCTTTTTAGCAAAAAATTTTGCCGGTAAAGAGGCGGTCTCAAAAGTAATTGGATATGGCTTCACTAATGGAGTGAGACCAAAAGATATTGTTATTCTTAGAAGATATGGCGGTCCAAAGGTAAAACTTAATGGAAAGGCTAGATTGTTAGCAAAAGAACAAGGGCTGAACGAGATATCCCTCAGTCTCAGTGATACCGAAGAACATGCTACTGCAATGGCAGTTGCCATTACCGAATGAACCTCATTATTTTAGGCCCACCTGGAGCTGGTAAAGGTACTCAAGCGGCCTTTATAGCTTCAGAACAAAATATTCCGCATATCTCTACTGGTGACATGCTTCGAGATGCTATCAAAAATGGAACAGAGCTGGGCCTTCAAGCTAAAGAAGTTATGGATGCTGGAAATTTAGTTTCGGATGACTTGATCATAGAGTTAGTCAAAGAAAGACTATCCCGAAAAGATTGTGCAAATGGATTTTTATTTGATGGCTTTCCAAGGACAATTCCTCAAGCTGAAGCGCTCAAGTTCAATAATGTTGAAATCAATGGGGTCATAGAATTAGTCGTACCTGATGATGAGATTATAAAAAGAATGTCGGGTCGAAGAATTCATTTGGCTTCAGGAAGGACATATCATATTGATTTTAATCCACCCCAAAAGCCTGGATTTGATGACGAAACTGGTGAAGAACTAATTATCAGAAAGGACGATGAACCAGAAACAGTTAAAGAGCGTTTGGATGTTTATTGGACTCAAACTCAACCCCTTATTGAATATTATTCCAATTTAAAAGATCTTTCGGACATTAAGTATCTCACTGTCGATGGAACCCTCACTGTCGAAGAAATTAAAAATAATATTAAAGATTTTCTAGCTCAATAAATGACAAATATTCTTGCTATTGAAACCTCTTCGGTTCACTGTTCTATTGGCATTGGAAAAAATAAAGAACTATATATTGAACATTCTCAAGAAAAAAATTCTCATGGAAAAGAGATTTTTGGTTTTATAGACAAACTTCTAAAAAAAGCTCAATTAAAAAAAGAAGAGATAGACTTCATTGCCTTAAGTATCGGCCCGGGATCTTTCACAGGTTTAAGGGTAGGATGTTCAGTAGCACAAGGTCTTGCCTTTGGATTAGAAAAAAAAATCTTACCATTGTCTAGCCTTATGATTTTGGCACAAAATGGTTTCCTAGAAAATGAAATTAAAGAACTCTATATTGTAAAAGAGGCTCACATGAATGATTTGTATATCGGTCATTTTACAAGAAGCACAAACGATTTAGCTCTTCCGATGATGGCTGACTTAGCCATAAAGAAAACAGAAGTTGAAAAGTTTATTTCCGTAGATTGCAGGCAACCAATTTGTAGCGATTGTAATGAATTTTTAGATTATTTAACCGACCCTAGTTTTCTTGAAACTAAGAATCATGTCGCAGGCTTATTACATTTAGCTAATTCTCTTGATGACGTTGAGTGCAGATTAAAAAATCCAGAGGAAATTTATCCAACTTACCTTTCAGGTACTGATCAATGGAAAAAAGTTAGATAAATGGAAATTCTGCAGATTTTAGTTTTATCAATCATTCAAGGCTTGACAGAATTTTTACCTATTTCAAGTTCAGCACACTTAATAATTACTTCTTCAATCTTCGATTGGGAAACTCAATCTATCACGGTGGACATTTTTGCCCACGGAGGAAGTTTGTTTGCAGTGATTATCTACTTTAGAAGTGATTTAGCTGAAGCTTTAAGAGATTATAATTTTTCTTCGGGCGATTCTTTTCTTAATAAATTATTTTTTGCATCATTCCCAATTTTAATTCTTGGTTTTTTCTTCAGACATTTAATTTCAGAAAATTTAAGGACCCTTGATATTATTGCAATATCGACAATTTTTTTTGGACTTCTTCTCTGGGTTGCTGATAGAACTTCAAGTAAGAATCCATCAAATGAGTCAATATCTTTCAGACATGCATTTTTAATAGGTTTAGCTCAATGTTTAGCTTTGATTCCAGGAACAAGCCGTTCTGCAATAACAATAATTTGTGCTTTATTTCTTAGTTATTCCAGAGTAATTGCTTCAAAGTTTGCTTTTATGTTGGCAGTACCTACTTTAAGCATAATTTTTCTATCTGAAATAGTCTCTCTTAATTTTTCCTCTTTAACCACTGATTGGTTTGATATTGTTTTAGTTTTTGTTTTTTCATTTTTAAGTTCCTATCTATGCATTGGGCTCTTTTTAAAACTTATTGAAAGGATAGGATTCACACCCTTTGTAATCTATCGAATTATTCTTGGGGGATTTTTGCTTTTCTTAGCCTACTAACTGTCTTTTAATGCTCCAGCCGTTATATTTTTGGATCACATAAAAGACGTAAGAAACGAATTTTACAATTTTAGGTATTTTTATTTCTTCTGCAAAAACTTCTTTTTTTGAAAGGCTTTCAAACCAATCGTTAACATTAGGATGCAGAATATGTATTGGGTATCGCGCAGCCTTTAGTCTTGAAACATAAATAAACCAAGCAATGTCCGGCAAGGTTAACTCGTTGCCTAAAATATAGGTGTGATGCGAAAGTTTTTCGTCAATCTCATCAAGATGTAATTTGAAATTGAATAAAGATTTTGTTGCAACCTCATCAGCAATTCCTTTTTTTTTGTAATTTTTCCAAAATTCTCTATTGGCATCGTCTTCTGAGTCATTTGTACCATGTAATGTTGCCTTAGAGACTGATTTCTCTTGAATTTTTACATTATTTAAAAACTTCGGAACCAAGAATTTAAAAGTAATATTTCGAATATCTAAATGCAATTCATTTTCTTGAATCATCATTTTATTGATTTCTTCCTGTTTATCAGAAGGTATTAAACGTTTGGCCGGAAATTTATTATCCAAATACTCTAAGATGTCATTACTCTCGATGTGTACCTCTCCATCATCTACTAATACAGGGACTAATGATCTAGGAGTGACTCCTTGAAAGTAAGGAGAAAAGTTTTCTTTTTTTTGAAGATTTACGTGATGACTTGTGTATTTTATATTTTTTAAACCCATAAAAATTCTTGTTTTCATAGAACAAGCAGAAAAGTTGAAATGAAAGAGATGGATTCCTTTCCAAGTCAGGACTTCTTTTGTTTTAATATCTTCTTGTCTGAGTTTTACCATTTTACTGAGTAATATGAATAATTTTACAGAAAGAAAACCATTTGTATCCTATCTTTCAAAAAATGAAATCAGCTTTGCAAAAAAATTTGCTTCAAGACATGGCTTAGAATTCATAAAGCCTAGAAATTTAAGAATTTCAAAAACACACAAGCAAGTAATATGGGTAACAAGCGAGAGCCTATTGTTGCAAGACTTATCAATCAAGAATTCAAAACCATTTACGATTGATTATTTAAATTTCAAAAAAATTAAAGCCAAGTCATCTTTATTGAAAAAATGCTTTTCCAAAAAAGACTCTGGCAAAAAAGTACTTGATCTAACAGCTGGATTTTGCATCGATGCTCTAGAGATAAGTTTTCTTGGTCATTCAGTAACTGCAATAGAAAAAAAATCTTGGCTTTATGAGTTTACAAGTCATTGTCTAAAAAACACTAAACAAAAGGAGTTTGAAAGCCCCATCAGCCGAATAGATTTTGTTAATGGCGACTCTTTGGATCTTATTGATAAATATTCAGATCACGAAATTGTTTATTTAGATCAAATGTTTGATCAAAAAAACGATGCTAGAGCTAAGAGAGAAATACAATTTCTAAGGAATTTAGATTTTGAAGAGTATGATTTAAAAAGATTTGTAAAATCTTTAAAAGATAGCAATTTTAAGAAAATCATTTATAAATCAGCTTTACATAGCAATGTTGAAAACCTAATCAATTTAAAGCCGTCTCATGTTATAAAAGGAAAGTCCTTTAAATATAATATTTTTGCTATGAAACAGGAGAGCTTATGAACTATCAAAAAGATGTATCTAAATTTATGATCTTGGGAGAGCAGAGCATATCTTCGGATCTAAATCTCAGAAACGATCAGACTCAGTTATATATGAATTTGATCAAAGAAGAATTTGAAGAAACTGCAAAAGCATTCAATGACAATGATTTGATCGAGCTAGCCGATGGTTTAGCAGATATGGTGTGGGTCATTATGGGTATGTGCAATAGTGCAGGAATAAATTTTGATAAGGTTTGGGAAGAAGTGAAAAATTCAAATATGAGTAAATTTGTTGATGGAAAATTTATCAAAAATGAGGCTGGGAAAATATTGAAGCCCGAGACTTACTTCAAACCAAATATTAAAAAAGCTTTAGATCTGTAATCCATGCCGCCCATAAAGGCGGCATGTTTTAGGGGAGATTATTCTGAAATTAATTCACCAGAATTAATTTGTATGACTTTAGCTTTTTCCGACTCGGGAATAATCCTTTCAAGATTTATTTTTAACAAACCATTTTTCAGATCAGCAGATCTGACCACAACCTCAGGCGCAAGAGAAAATTGCAATTTGAAAGCTCTGGCAGCAATACCTTGATGCAAGACCTCTCCAGAAGAATTTTTTGATCCTTCATGTGTGATAATCAAATTATTTTCTTTAGTTTCGACTGTTAAATCATCTTGGCTTAACCCAGCAACGGCAACTTCAATGGTTATATCGTTGCCTTCTCGTTTGATGTTATAAGGGGGATAAGACCTTGAATCCTCTCCAATTTCACTGAATGTTCTTAAAGAATCGAACAAACTGTCGAAACCCAAGAACCTTGTAGAAAAAAATGGATCAGATAAATTTAATAAACTATTTTTCATAATAAACTCCTTTCATAAAGCAAGTTAATAAAAACGACACCTCTAAAGAGCATGCCAACCTTTGGAAAGATCCCATTACGGCAATCGTTCACTCTATATATATAGGGGCTTATTTTAATTTTTCAAGACTTAAACCGAGCTTTTAGAGAGCTCTTTTAACCAACTGGGCTCAAGAAACTTAGCAGCATCTTTTTCTAATCTTTGAGTAATTCTAGTGGGGTAAAGCATTCCAAAGTCATCTTCGCGAACATACTTGTTTTCAATTAGACGGTTTAAAAAAATATCAAACATCCATTTTTCAGAAAATTCTGGAGTTAGCCTGGCGTGCGTTTTTTCTAGATTTTTTAAAATTTCTAAGGAATTTTTTTCTAAAGTATTTTTGGATATATGTTCATCTGAGTTTTTCCATAATTGAGAGATAAGTACATAAAATCTATCAATTGATGGCTGTACAAGCTTTCCAAGTGCTTGAGTTTCATAGTACTCTTTTGATTTAAAATCGGGTCTTTTAATTGATTTGACGGCGTCAATAATAAGTTCTTTTTCTTGCAGCTTCTTAAGTTTTTGTGAAATTAATTTGTCTAATTCAGTTTCATCCCATTTAAGAAAAAATTCTTCTTTTAAAAATGGATAAATCATTTTTATCGATACAAACAAGTCTTCCTTAATAATTTCTTTTTGATATTGAAAAAAACCACATATTAGTGACTCAAAAATTAATAAATGAGAAATATTATTTCTATAAAAGCTCAATTTTGCTGCTTCGAGATTTGATAGAGAGATTCTGTCACTAATATCTTCTTTAGAGATAAACCCTAATTTTTTCATTTGCTCTATTACTTCTTCGCCAGTTTTTTTGGTAATCAGTATTTTTGGAGAATAACTTTCTTCTAACATTAGAGACTTCAATAATTCAATTCTCGAGATAAGTTCTTGTTTCGAGATTGAAAAACCATCGCTGTTTAATAAAGCCATAGAGAATAATGCAGTTGAAGTGACCACGGTAGCATCATTGATGTTAGTCATGATTTTTTTACCAAGAATAGGAGTTACTTTGAATAGCCAATCTTTTTCAGACCCATAGTCACTTATTGGATATTTTTTTATAAAATCATTCAAACTAATAGGATCTGCAAATTGCAAATAAGCTTCTCCAAGATAGTTTCTAAAATCTTTAAATACTGAAAAAATATCTTTGAGACTTTCTTTTTTCTTATCAGCTCCCATAACTTCTTTGATATAGGAATTTCCTTCAAGAACTTTTTCATAATTAATGGCAATTGGAACAAAACTAACTTGTTTTTCATCCATTTCCAAAAAGGATCTAAGAATCATAGAAATTATCCCTGGTCTTGAAGGCATTAGTTTTCCCGATCTAGATCTGCCTCCTTCAGGAAAAAACTCTATAGAATGCCCTCTTTGCATGAGTTTTCTCAAATGCTCATAAAAAACAACTGAATATAGACGATTGCCACTGAAAGAACGTCTCATAAAGAACGCACCTCCTTTTCTTAGTAATGAACCTACCAAAGGCAGATCTAAGTTTTTGCCGGCAACGATTTGTGGCAACATTAAATCCTTATAGTAAAGTAGGTAAGATAAGGCGAGATAATCGATATGGGAACGATGACAGGGCGAAAATATTAAGGAAGTACTCGGTGCAATTTTTCGAATTTTTTCAAAACCCAAAACTTCTAAATTTTCATATCTTGAATTCCAAAACCAAGTCAATGCTCTATCGTATAGATATATAACAGGATAGGACATGTCAGAACAAATTTCCCATATGTACTTAGATGCTTTTTTTCTCAAAGAAGCTATTTTTCTTGGATTACCTTCTGACTCATCTTCAATATAAGCTTTGATGGATTTTGAATTTAAGATGCTGGTAACTAATGTCCTTCGGTTTGAAATATCTGGACCGAGATGAGCTTTTCGATTTTGTCTAAACCTAGCTCGCAATAATCTTTCGGTTTTCAAAACTAGATTTTTGTCAGACTCTGAACTACTGAAAATATCGTCTACTTCAAGGGGTTTATGAAAAAATATTTTTACATTTCTTCCATTAAAAAAAAGTTTAAACAAATTTCTTATAAAACTAGTCCCTTCCCAAGACTCTCTGAACAAGAGTTTCAACCAATTATCCTGTCGTTCTGGGGATTTTCCCCAAAATATATCCACAGGAAGAATAATAGCTTTTTTTGAAAAATTTCTATTTTCTGCAAGGACTCCCAATTCTTTTGAATGCATTCTTTTAGGAGTTTGCCAAGGAAACTTTCTTTTGGGATTTCTAATCTGAAAATAACTTTTCTTTATTGGAGATTTGTCGTCTTTAGTTTCAAGAGGGGTAAATTTGTTTTGTTTTATTAGTAATTTTAAAGCTTGAAAATCAACCCTAGAAGTTGAGGAAAGGGCATAAATGACATTCTGATTCTTTAAGAGCAGTTCGGTTTTTTTTGTTTCACACTCGTGATTAGCTTTGATCAGATGTTTAAACATTATGAGTTATTCTATCTTTATGGTGGTAATATGCCGATTTTAATGCAACAAATCTTATTTTTTTTGAATTTTACCTTGTAATATAGCCGGAGTGGCGGAATTGGTAGACGCGTTCGATTCAAAATCGAATGCCCACAAGGCGTGAGAGTTCGAGTCTCTCCTCCGGCACCATAAGGAGAATAAATATGAAAGAAACTGAATTAATCATGGCCCAACAAGCTCCAAGTTTTTTTGGCCCTCAATTAGTGCTGTTGATTGGCTTTGTAGCCATAATGTATTTTTTGATTATCAGACCTCAGAACAAAAGACTCAAAGCTCAAAAAGAAATGATCGACTCTCTATCTGTAGGCGACGAAATTATTGCCTCAGGGGGTATGGTATGTGTGATTACAAAAATGAATGATGATTTTCTAACTGTAAGAGCCAATGACACTGTCCTTACTATTCAACGCGAGTCAGTGAGTAATGTCTTGCCTAAAGGAACAATTAAATCTTTATAAACTGTGCTCAGATTTCAGCCTTGGAAAATAGTAACGATATTGGTTGTCGTCACAATTGGCATAATATATGCACTTCCAAATTTTTACCCGCCTAGTCCAGCAGTACAAATTTCAATAGATAGTATAGAAGGAAAAATTTCAAAACGCGTTGTCGATAAAATTTATAAACAGGTAGCAGATACTGGATTGGCCTCAACTTCTTTCGGTTGGCTAACAAACGATGAGGAAGGCTTAGACTCTATTATATTTAGGACTGATAATTATCAAGATCAACTTCGCCTAAAAGAATATTTAGATGGAATATTAGAGCCTGAATTTGTTGTTGCTTTAAATCTTGCACCAAACACTCCGCAATGGCTATCAGATTTAGGCGCTTTTCCCATGAAGTTGGGTCTTGATTTAAGAGGAGGAGTACATTTTCTTATGGAAGTAGACTCGGATCTTCTAATTTCAACTCGTTTAGAGTCTTATTTGGCTGATATTAAACGAAAATTTAGAGAAAATCGTATCAGCATAAGTAATTCTGAGATTGTTGATAAAAAAATATTTTTAACTACTAGGACTGATGCCACAGAACAATTAAAAGATTATCTAAGAAGCAACATCGACATTGAATACACTAAGAAAAGCAATAACCAGTTTATAATTGAATATACTGATCAGGGATTAAACGACTTAATTGACTATGCAGTTTCTCAAAATTTAGAAACTCTCAGAAATAGGGTTAATGAGCTAGGAATTTCTGAACCTGTAGTTGTTCGTCAAGGTAAAAATAGAATTTCTGTTCAACTGCCTGGAGTTCAAGACACGGCAGAAGCAAAAAAAATTATAGGAAAAACAGCAAATTTAGAATTTAGGCTTGAGGCTGAGTCAAATAGCCTATCTTCAAGAATTGATCAGTTTGATTTTTCAGGTCAACGAGTTAGGTTATTGAAACAAGTTATCATCACCGGTGACAAAGTGGCAGATGCAAGCGTAGGATATGACGAAAATGGGTTTCCTCAAGTAAATATATCTTTAGACGGCGAGGGCGGAACTAAAATGCATCGCTCTACAAGGAATAATGTTGGTAGAAAAATGGCAGTTATTTTTGTTGAACGAAAAATAAAATCGTCAAATTCCAGCAATGAAGTTGAAAGTTATTTTGATAAAAGAATTATCAGTTTAGCTACTATTCAGTCTGCTCTAGCAAACCAATTCAGGATTACTGGTTTGGATAGTCCCAATGCTGCATCTGAATTAGCTTTATTGTTAAGAGCAGGAGCATTAGCTGCACCGATGAACTTTGTTGAGGAGGGAACTGTTGGACCTTCCTTGGGTGCAGATAATATCAGAGTAGGTGTACAGTCATTATTATTAGGCCTTTCCTTAGTCTTAATTTTTATGATTTTTTATTACAAAGTTTTTGGACTAATCGCGAATGTAGCGGTTGCTCTCAATATCATTCTCATCAGCGCTATCATGTCTATCCTATCTGCAACTTTAACTCTGCCGGGTATAGCGGGAATTGTATTAACTATCGGAATGGCAGTAGATGCGAATGTATTAATATTCTCTAGAATCAAAGAAGAATTAAAAAATAGACTTAAGCCATTAGATGCTATTAATGCAGGATATGACAGAGCTTACATCACTATTGTCGATGCAAATTTAACCACATTAATTGTTGCTTTGATTCTTTATACCATTGGTACAGGACCAGTTCAGGGATTTGCAATCACTCTTTCTGTCGGTATTTTAACTTCAATGTTTACTGCAATTTTGGTTACAAGATCTTTGGTCTGGTTAATTTATCGAAATAGAAAAAATATAGATACATTGTGGATTTAAGATGCAGATAAACTTCATGAAGCCACGAAAGATAGCCTCAATTCTATCCATAATTTTAATCATTATTTCTGTATTTTCACTTGCATTTCGAGGTTTGAATGCGGGTTTAGACTTCACCGGAGGGACTCTGATTGAGATTCAATTATCTGAGCCAACAGATTTAGAAGATATACGAGAGGTTTTGGGTCTCAAACTAGAAGATGATTTTCAAGTTTCTTACTTTGGTTCTGAACAAGACGTCCTTATCAAAATTCCAGGAGACTCTGAGAATAATCTTTCTGATGAAATTGTCACTTCACTAAAAGGTGTATTCACATTTGACTTGAGAAGAAAGGACTTCATTGGACCACAAATTGGAGAAGAATTGAGAGACCAAGGTGGCTTGGGAATACTAGCTGCCATGTTGGTAATGATGGTTTATATTATGTTTAGGTTTCAATTTAAATTTGCAATTGGAGCTCTTCTAGCCTTAATTCATGATGTTTTAATTGTTTTAGGTTTTTTCTCAATATTTTATATCGGCTTCAATTTAACTGTATTGGCGGCGGTGCTCGCAGTTATAGGATATTCTCTGAATGATACGATAGTTGTTTCAGATCGAATAAGAGAAAATTATAGAAAAAAAAGAAAAGCAGATAATGTAGATGTCATCAATAGATCTTTAAATCAAATGTTAGGAAGAACATTGATTACTTCTTTAACAACATTATTAGTTTTGTTTGCACTTTTAATTTTAGGCGGCGATTTCATTCAAAATTTTGCCATAGCTCTAATTTGTGGAGTCATTGTAGGTACTTATTCATCAATCTACGTTCTCTGTAATAATTTAATTTTGATGAAACTTAGTTTTGAAGATTTAGCCATCAGAAAAAGCGAAACTTTTGATGATGGTATGCCTTAAAAAAAGGGAAGCCCGAAGACTTCCCTTAATTTTCAAGACAAAAATAACAGCATTACAGTAAGGATTAAAATTAATCCAATGATTGCGTCTTCTTTGCCAAGCTTTTGATGTTTGGCCTTATACATATCTCACACCACGGTACCATTTAGGATAAACAGTAGTGGATGATCTTTTGTTTTCGGCCGATATCGCATCATGTCTTACACCACGGTAAATGCCAGAAGAAATAATTTTTTGTTCCTTCGCAACATTTTGTGGAGTTTGTTTGATACCTCTGTAG
>TARA_B100001121_G_scaffold171420_1_pt1 | contig 28820 bp, 25 predicted proteins | sample TARA_B100001121 | Tara Oceans TARA_B100001121 (sample SAMEA2622817) | marine metagenome | biome: marine biome (ENVO:00000447); feature: surface water layer (ENVO:00002042); material: "saline water (ENVO:00002010), including plankton (ENVO:xxxxxxxx)" | depth 5 m
CCGATGATCCCTTGTCGTCGCTGTCGGTGATGTCGTAGGTGTGCAGCTGGCCGTTCTTGAGATACAGCAGCTTGTTCGAGCTGTTGACGGCAAGATTGGAGTACGAACCGACTCCGGTTGGCAACAGGATCGCCCGGGACTCGATGTCCTCGAAGTGGATCTCGAAGCCCTCGTCCTCGTCGTCCTTCTTCTCGGACTTGTCCTCGGCAGCCCCGGAGGCACCGGACTCGGAGCCGCCGGTCCGGGTCGCGGTCATGATCATGGTCATGCCTTCCGCACTGCGTTCGCCGGTCATGGTGTTGCCGTCGACCTTGAACACCGTCGACTCGGGGTCCCCCTCGTTGGAAAGGGTCAGCTCGCCGGCATCCGGATTCCAATTTCCTTCGACGTCCATCTCCTCGCCCATCATGTCGATTGAGACCGATCCCGTGACGGAGTAGTCCTCGGTCATGCTGAGCACCATGGAGAAGGTGATCGCGGGCATCTCGGCCGGAGCACCGATCACCTCGACGCTGCCGTTCCAGGTGCCGCTGATCGGATCCTCCATCAGCATGGCGGTGAGGTTCGAGACGAACCCTGTGTTCGTTGCGGAACGCCATGAAGCCTTCTCGTCGTCCTTCGGGGCGTCGTCCCCCTCGGTGGGCTGGTCGGCGGGTGCTTCATCACCCTCGGCCTCGCCCTGCTCGTCGTCGGTCTCCTCCGCCCCCTCGTCGGCGGGCTCCTCCTCCTTCTCCTCCTCCCATTCCACCTCGTCGAACTCGACCGTCCAGACGGGATCCATGTCGTTGCGGAGCGGCATGGCGTAGAGGTTGCCCGGCTCGGTGTAGATGAAGGTACCGTCGACGGGGGAGTACTCGGGCCGGAAGGTCCGTCCGCTGGTGAAGTAGAGGTAGTCGCCCTCGCGGTCGAAGGCCGGATCCATGTCGTTGAACATGGGGCTGGTGACACGATGGTGCTCGTCGGCTTCGGTGTCGTAGATCCAGATCGATGACATGCCGTTGTCGTCCGTCCGGTCGTAGGCCAGCCATCTGGAATCGTGGGACCAGCTGGTGGAGGGACGCTGCGCGTAGGTGTCGGACACCACGTGCCGACGTTCACCGCTTTCGACGTCGATCATGTGCACGTCACCGGCCTTGCCGGTGTAGAGGATCTTCTTGGAGTCGGGACTCCATTCGGTCGCATGCTTGAAGGGTGTGCCGTCCGTGGTCAGCTGTCTTCGTTCGCCCTTGCCGTCGGACTGGATGATGTAGAGCTCGTACTCGTCGCTCTCGTCGCTGAAGTACGTGATCCATCGCCCGTCGGGGCTCCACATCGGATCCCGCTCGGCCACTCCCGCGGTGTTGGTCATGTTCCTCGCGACGCCGTTCTCGCTGGGCAGGGACCAGATCTCACCGCGTGCCTCGACCGCGACGCGCTTGCCCTTGGGAGACACCGCGAAGTTCCGGATCGAGTCGCCGGTCTCGATGCGACGGTGGCGAACCGACGGGCGGTCACCGGGAATGGTGACCTCGACGACCCGCGTCGCTCCGGTGGGAAGATCCAGGACCATCAGATCGGTGCCATGCTGGAAGATGATCTCGCCGCCGCCGTCCGGGCCGGGCCCAATCGAGGGCCACAGCACGTCGAATTCCGTGAAGTCCGTCACCTGGACGCGGGTGTCGGTGGCCAGGTCGTACTTCCAGATGTTGAGTCGGTGGTTCGCTCCCGCATCCGAGAGGTAGTACAGCGTGTCTCCCTGCCACATGGGCTGGGTGTCCGTCCCCTCCCAGTCCGTGATCTGCATCGCGTTGAGTCCCACCAGATCCATGATCCAGAGGTCGGAGGCCATGCCGCCGCGGTACCGCTTCCAGGTCCGACCGTCGCGGGAGTGGGGCGTGTAGGCGAGGAGTGTTCCGTCGCCGTGGATCGCGCCCGCGGCCCCGTAGGGAATGGGCAGTTCGGTGGGCAGGCCGCCGTCGGCACTGACGGTGTAGAGCTTCTGGTCCTGACCCAGCCCCTGGTAGTCGTAGCCGGCGAAGAGAAGCGAATCGCCGGACCAGTCGCAGAAGGCCTCGCGACTGGGATGGTGCGTCACCCGGAAGGGTTGTCCGCCGCCAGTCGGGATCACGTACAGATCCTGCCCCCCGTCGTAGTTGCCGGTGAAGGCGATGCGGGTACCGTCCGCATTGAAGCGGGGGCGACCTTCCCGTCCCATCGGACTCGCCAGCGGGCGGGCCATGCCGCCGTCGCGATCCACCGTCCACAGATCATTGGCGTATGTGAAGACGATGTGGTTCTTTGAGATGTCCGGATACCGCAGCATGCCGGCGTGGGGCTGCACGTTCGCGGCGGCCAGACCGCTCGGAAGAAGGACGGAGAGAAGGGCCAGCAGGGGGCGGTGATTCGTCATCAAAGGGCTTCCTTAGGTCAGTGGATCCCGAAATGGGGCCAGGATGAATCAGGATAGGCGAGGTCCCGCCCTTCAGGGGCCCCAGGGCCCGGGCAATCCGGCCAGTCTTGGGCCGTTCTCGGACCGGTTGGACCATCGGCCCGCCCGCACAGCCGGTACAGCCCGGACAGCCCCCGGCTCCCGGTGGTTTCATTGGGGTTTCGATTCGACACCGCGGGCCACCGTGGCACCTTAGGAGTGCCCCGGACGGGGCTCGGATCTCCTCCCGATGACCACACCACACAGAGTTCGACTGCACCATGCACTGGCCCTCCTGCTGATGGCCAGCTGTGGTCGTGCGGGTCTGGCGAAGGTCATCGCCGTCCCGGCCGACGTTCCCACCATCCAGGGGGCTGTAGAGGCCGCGCAACACGGGGACGAGATTCTCGTCGCCGCTGGGACGTGGCGCGAAACGATCGATTTGAAGGGAAAGACCATCGTGCTCCGCAGCGCCGAAGGGCCGCAGGCGACGATGCTCGATGGTCGGGGATTGAAGGGAAGTGTGCTCCGCTGCACCGGGGGAGAGTCGGCGGAGACCCGGATCGAGGGGTTCACGGTCACCGGGGGGAGCGGTGACGTGGACGCCCACGGTCCGGAGGCCACGATCGGGGGGGGGCTGCTGGTTCTGGGAAGCAGCCCGGTCATCGTCGATTGCGTGTTCCGGGAGAACCGGGTGCTGCTCCACGGCGGTGCGGCCTATTGCGGCATGAACGCCAATCCCTCCTTCCTCGGATGTACGTTCGACTCCAATGCGGCGGAGAAGGGCGGAGCGGTCTTCAACATCCGGAGCAACCCACGGTTCTCGTCCTGCACGTTCGTACGCAATCTCGCGGACTACGGAGGGGGTGCCGTCTTCAACGATCGCCGGTGCGGTCCGAGCTTCATCGCCTGCCGGTTCGATGCCAACGAAGCGCTGTACAACGGCGGTGCGATCTACGACTACGAAAGCCGCGGAAGCCTGTCCGGCTGCAGCTTCGCCCGGAACACGGCGGCCTTCAAGGGCGGAGCGGTCTACAGCGGCTACCGCAGCGATACCGTGATGGCCGATTGCCGGTTCCTGACCCAGACCGACGACGTCGCCGGGCGGCGCGGTGTGACCCTGAGCGCGACCATGGTGCACGGGGCCTGCTGCATCGGCGGCGGCTGCATCGTGGCCACGCGGACCGACTGCGAGAACGCGGGAGGTGCGTTCAGTGGAGAGGGCACCATCTGCGAGACCACGGTGACCAGCTGCCCCAAGACGCTCCATGGCGATCTGAACAACGACGGATCCGTCGACCGGGTCGACATGGCCGTGCTCATGCTGCTCTGGAAGTAGTTCAGACCTGAAGCAGCCGGAGTGCGATGTCGTGCACATCCGTTGCCGCAATCGTTTCGGGCAGGTCCTCCATCGATTCACTGCACAGGAGTACCGGGGACCGGTCCGGTCCCAGGTCCGTTCGTCCGTGGGAGCCCCGGACGAGTGAGGTGTCCAGCGGGATCACATCCATCAGGGTCCGGAAGCCCAGCTTCTTGCGGAGCAGTCGCCAGGCGATTCCCGCACGGAGCAGGGGCCGGTCCGGATCGAGGAAGAGTTCCCGCGGGTCGTAGCCCGGCTTGCGATGAATGTCCACGGTCCGGGCGAAGTCCGGGGCCCGTCCCGCATCGAGCCAGTAGTCCCAGGTGAACCATCGCCTCGGCTCGCTGATGCAGACCAGATCACCGCAACGCTCGTGCGCGAGTCCCCGGGTGATGAGTTCCTCCCCGGCCAGCACCTCGTCGATGCCGTCGTTCGCTTCGAGCAGGGGCCGGATCGTCGCGGGATCGACGTCGTCCCCGAGGTAGACGTGGGCGATCTGGTGGTCGGCGATCGCGAAGGCCTTCGACGCGCCGGCATCCAGCAACTCGCGTCCCCGCTCCTCACGGATGGCCAGCAGTCCGGCCTCGCGAAGGATGCGATTGATCGCCACGGCGTCGTCCACCGGGCCGATGCCGTATTCGCTCACCGCCAGCACCCGGCATCCACGGTCGCGGTAGAAGTCGATCAGGTCACCGGTGAGCTCGTCGATCTCGCGGACGTGTCGTGCGATCGAGGAATCTTCGGGACCCAACTGCTGCAGTGCGTAGTCCAGATGCGGAAGGTAGACGAGCTGGAGATCGGGAGATGTCGCCTCGTGCACGATGCGACTCGCCTCCGCGATCCAGTGGCTGGAACGGAGGTCCGAGCCCGGTCCCCAGAAGTGGAACAGCGGAAACGGGCCGAGTTCGCGCTGGAGCCGGTCACGCAGTTCCGGGGGATTGGTCCAGATGTCCGGCAGCTTGCGTCCGTCGGCGGGGTACATCGGCCGGGGGGTCACCGCGGTGTCCGCGGTCGAATACATGTTGTACCACCAGAACATGTTGCTGCAGGTGAAGTCCGGTTCGCTGCGTCGGGCCGTCTCCCAGATCTTGTCACCGCCGACCAGCCGGTTCGACTGCTTCCAGAACCGGACCTCGCACGAGGTCCGGTCGTACCAGCCGTTGCCCACGATTCCGTGTTCGGACGGGGATCGCCCGGTGAGCATGCACGACTGAGCGGTGCAGGTCACCGCGGGAAAGGCGGGAGCGATCGTGCGCCGTGTGCCGTCGTCCGCGAGCGCACGAAGCCGCGGTGCGTGATCACGCAGCAGTCCCCGATCGAGGCCGACCACGTTCAGGATGACGGTGGGGTGGGCCACGGTTCAGGTCCCGGAGATCGACTGGTGCATCAGCGACACGATCGCGAAGCAGGCGATGGCGAGCAGGGCCAGCACGACCCATCCGATCATCGCGAGGAAGAACGCATCCAGCAGGGCCATGCCCGCCAGCAGACCGAGCACGCTTCCCGTCACCCGGGGCGGCTCGAGGGCCAGCAGGTCGAGACTCCGTCGGATGCGCAGCCCCAGCATGACGGCGGTGATCAGGAACGCCAGCCAGGGGATGATGCTCCAGTCCATCGGAAAGGCGATCGCGAGCGCGCACGCGGGCCCGATGGCGCCCAGGCCGATCAGCATCGTGGTCCACGCTCCGGCCCGGCCGCCGTGGTCCTCGCCCCGGGCGATGCCCGTGACGCCGGCGGTGTAGAGGCCGATGCCGATGCAGAGGGGAATCAACAGCACGGGGTCGGGATTCGCCGTGATGGCGAAGGCGGCCACCACGTACACCAGGGCCCGGCAGAGTCCCATCAGGATCAGGGCCGGTGCGGTTGTGCCGTGCAGACGTTCGTAGAGCAGGATGGAGACCAGCAGCGCCGTGGCGGCGATGCCTCCCGGCCATCCGCCGGCGAGTGTGCAGCCGATCCAGCCCGCCAGCAGGAGCAGGCATCCCACGATGCTGGCCGAACGGCGATCGATCTGGCCCGCGGGGATCGGACGGTTCGGCGTCTCGACGGCGTCCCGCTCGGCGTCCGCCACGTCGTTCAGGATCATGCCGGCCAGGTAGAACGCGCACACGCCGGCCAGCACGAAGCCGAAGCTGACGGGATCGATCCACGGTCCGGGATCCTCGGAGGGAAGCGACAGGATGCCGAGTCCGCAGCCGGTCATCACATTCGTGATGCAGGTGGGGAGGTTGGAGATCCGCATCAATCGGAGCCAGGGGTGCAGCTTCTTCATGGTGTTTCCTCATCGGCCAGCCGGGCCCGCGTCCATTGCACTTCGGCGGCAATCCCGTCGGCCAGACAATCGGGTCGGATCGAATCGGGCAGGGCCGACCAGGCATAGGTCTCCACTTCCCAGACCAGCGGTTCGTCGCGGGTGCGCAGCAGTTCGAGGGCCTCGACGAGCTGGGACTGCGTGGTGCCGAGCGGCCCCAGGGTCTCGAGGTGCACCGGGACGTGGAAATGGATTCGCCAGCGACCGCCCCGTTCGGCGGCGAGGGCTGCTTCGAGATCCTCATGGAACCGATCGCCGTCCCCATCGCGGACCATGACCTGGTGCAGCCATCTCGGATCGCGGAAGGCCTCCAGGGCCGCCCGACCGGCTTCGGGGTCCCGGTGCATGTCGACCTCCAGGGCATTCGACACCTGCACCCGACCGATGCCGATCGAGCGGGCGTCCAGCGCCTCGAGTCCGCGTGCAAAGTCCTCGTACATGACGGCGGCGTGACAGCAGTCGATGCAGGCGCGGAGGTGGCGACGGACCCGCGCTTCGTCGGAGCCCCCCAGGAGATGCCGTTCGAAGAACGATGCCAGTCCGTCCAGGCGTTCGATGGCGCAACCCGGTTCGGGCTCGAGATCGACGTGGATGCAGCGTCCGGTCCGGTCCTCGAGCTCCTCCAGGCCCGCGCAGAGGGCACGCAGTCGCTCGGCGCAGACGGTCACATCGTGTTCGTCGAGGGCCGCCCCCCAGCCGAGCGGAACGGTCGAGACGCTGCCGCTTTCACCGGCATCGAGGAGTCCGGCCAGCAGTTCCGCCAGTTCCAGCGTGTAGTGCGTGCGTGCATCGTCCGTCCAGTCGGGACGGTACACGTCGTGCTTGACCACCTCTTGGTGGAAGTCGCCGAACGGGAATCCGTTCATGGCGAACACCCGCAGCGACCGTTCCCCCAACCAGTCCCGCAGGCGTTGCACACCGAATCGTCCGGCATCATCGAGGGCGTCGGCCCCGAGCCACAGTCCCAGCGGCAGGGGCGCATCGCCGCCCAGTCGTTCATGCACGCCGACGGCGTGCCGTTCCAGCCCCTGCAGGATCTGGTCGAGCGACGAGCCCGGGTGGACATTGCTGCAGTACCCGAGCATCATTCGCCGGCGTCGAACTTCGGGCACTGTCCGAGGAACGCCACGGGATTGCCCCAGGAGACCTGTTCGATCGCGCTCGCGTCGTGGCCGCGTCTACGCATCTCGACGATCGCCTTGGGTACGGCCAGCGGATCGCTGTCTCCCCAGTCGCCCGCCGAGTTCATCCACAGCCGTTCGGTGCCGTGCTGTTCGATGATGTCGGCTGCACGCTGCGGGGTGCATTTGGTGTCTGGGTACAGGGTCATGCCGGCCCAGAAGCCGCGGTCGAGCACCTCGCGCACGGTGTGCTCCTCCACGTGATCGATCAGGACTCGTCCCGGGTCAAGCGAGGTATTGGCCTTGATGGCATCCATGATCAGCCGCGTGCCCTTGAGCTTGTCCTCGAGATGCGGAGTGTGGACCAGCACCAGCTGCCCGTGCGCTTCGGCCAGCGCGAGGTGTTCCTCCAGGATCTTGAGTTCGTTGCGGCTGTTCTTGTTGAGTCCGATCTCGCCCACGCCGAGCACGTTGTCCTTCTCGAGGAACTCGGGAATGAGCGACATCACCTCCCGGGCGAATCCCGCGTCCTCCGCCTCCTTGGGGTTGACGCAGATCCAGCAGTGGTGCCGGATGCCGTACTGGGCCGCCCGCCGGGGTTCGGTGTCGGTGAGCTGCCGGTAGTAGTCGAGGAAACCCTGGGGCGAACTCCGGTCGAATCCCGCCCAGAACGCGGGCTCGGTGATGGCGACGCAGCCCGCCAGCGCCATGCGCCGGTAGTCGTCGGTCGTCCTCGAGACCATGTGGATGTGGGGATCGATGTACTTCATTCGTCTTCGGGAGGCGGCGTGCCGCAGGCTCCCTTCATGCCGGCCTGATCGACGGGTTCGGTGCTGTGGTCGCTCATGAGCTCCAGGATCCGCGCGGTCCGATCCGACCGGCCGTCGTCGAGCAGGGCGATGGCGTCCCGGATCGCCTTGATGCGAAAATCCTCCCGACCCGCATCGTCCCGGGCTCGATCGCACCGGTCGAGGAAGGCGGCGAGGTCCAGCACCTTGGCCCGGTGCTCGAGGAAATACAGATCGACCACCTCGGTTCGTGTCAGCGGGCTGGGGTGCTTTGGTTCGGGCATGGAGTCTTGTCCGGCGACCGGTGGTGCGGAGACCGCATCTTACCCGGCTCGGCTTGATTCGTTGACGCCTGCCTGCTGGATGGCCTCGATGGCGCGTCGCATCACGACCAGATCGATCTCGTGCAGATCGACCGGGTCTCCGGCTTCGCGGACCAGGGTGATGGTGAGGCGGCCGCCCAGGTGTTCCCTGAACTCCCGCAGCCCCTCCAGCAGCGTCTCGTGATCCGCCAGCACGGCATGGGACAGGGTGAAGCCCATGTCGCGCAGGCATCGCCGGGTCCGGCGGAGCACCGGTTCCGGGACGAGTCCCATCATCGCGCCGTAGGCGAGATCGATCGACAGTCCGATGGCGACGGCTTCGCCGTGGGCGAGTTCGAAGCCCGACATCTGTTCCAGCTTGTGGGCGGACCAGTGCCCGAAGTCGAGCGGTCGGGCGATCTCGAGTTCGAAGGCGTCTCCGCCCTCGACGATGTGGTTCATGTGCAGCAGGGCGGTCCGGTGGACCACCTGCTCCATCACATCCAGATCACGACGCCGGAGCTGCGTCGCCGTGCTGCAGAGCAGATCGAAGAAGGCGGGATCCTTCAGCAGCGCGACCTTGACGGATTCGCTCAGGCCCGATCGCCAATGCCGATCGCAGAGGCTGGTGAGCAGTCTGGTGTCGTTCACGACCGCCCAGGGAGGGCTGAACACGCCGAGGAAGTTCTTCTTGCCGTAGGCATTGATGCCGTTCTTTACCCCGACGCCAGCGTCGGCCTGTCCCAGCGTGGTCGAGGGCATGCGGATCAGCCGCACGCCCCGGTGTGCGCTGGCCGCCGCGTAGCCCACCGCATCGAGGACGGCGCCGCCGCCGACGACGAGTACGAAGGACTTCCGGCAGATTCCGCCGTCGTTGATGGCGCGGGTCGTCTGTTCGAAGACCTCGAAGTCCTGCTTGGACTGCTCCCCGCCGTTGACGGTGACCACATCGCCGACGAGTCGGACCGCGGCGGGATTGGATTCGGCCCAGTGCTCGATCTGGGCCGGAAGCTCGGGGCGCGCTTCGACGAGCCCACGATCCACCACGGCCAGCAGTCGGGCCGGACCGTCCCCCTCGGGCAGCAGCCCGGTGAGCACCGGATTCGACGGGTCGAGGGCATCGCGTGTCGTCAGGAGGCGGTGGGACCACTCGACATCGAAGCGTCCCCGGTCGTCGCCGGCGATCCGGGAGGAATGGAGTTCGAAGGGATGCGGGTCCTGGTTGCTGGACGTGCTCACGTGGGCGGCTCCGAAGGGAGATGGGGACCCTTTACAGTACGACGGCCCCGGGCCCGGTCAAGCCCGGACCGTCCGGGGAAGGTTGAATCATGCCCCCGGAGATCCGGAATCGACCTTCAGCCGCCTGAGAACCATGACGGTGACGTCATCGCCCCGAGCGGCACCCTCGAAGTCCTCCACGAACGAGATGATCGAGCGGCACAGGGCGTCACTCGTCTCCCCCCGGTGACGGGCGATCAGTTCGATGAATCCGTCCGTCTCCAGCATGGTTCCATCCCGATTGCGGGCTTCCGTCACTCCGTCGGTGTAGAAGGCCAGGGCCTCGCCCTCGCCGAGCATCAGTTCGCCGACCGTCCATTCCGCCTCCGGGATGACGCCCAGCACGGTGCCCGTCGCGTCGGCCGTGGTCACGATCGGATCGGTGGCGGGAATGCGCACGGGAGGCAGGTGTCCGGCGTTGACGTAGCGAAGCCGTCCCGTATCGATTTCGTACACCCCGTAGAACAAGGTCACGAACATGGATCGGCGATTGCTCTCCATCAGCAGCTCGTTGACGTTCCGCATCATGACATGGGGTTGGAGTTTCAGCTTGTCCAGGTTTCGGATCATGGTGCGCGTGATGCCCATGAAGAACGCCGCCGGCACACCCTTGCCGGATACGTCGGCGATCACGAACGCCAGCGTCCGGTCGTCGCACATCCAGTAGTCGTAGAAGTCACCGGCGACCTGTCGGGCCGGAACATTGGCGGCGGCGAGATCGAAGCCGGTGCGGTCGGGGATCGCTCCGTCGTCCGGCAGGAGTGAGGCCTGGATCTCGCGGGCCATGTTGAGTTCGGCTTCGACGACGTCGCGTCGGGCCCGCTCGGAGGCGAGGTCGTCGATGTTCGCGCGGAGATTCGAGGACATCTCGTTGAAGCCGCGGGCCAGGTCCCCGAACTCGTCCCGGGATTCGATTCCCTCGACCCGCGCGTCCATGTCTCCGTGCGTGACCGCGGCCATCGCCGAGGAGAGGCGGCGGATGGGGCGGGTGAAGAGCAGGGCGAGAATGAAGATGGCGACCAGATTGGCCAGGAGTCCGATGCCGACGCTGAGCACGTCCCGGTACAGATCGCTGTAGACGGGGGCGAGCACGTCCGCGCTGGGAAACGCCGCGATCAACGACCACTGGGTGGAGGGAATCGGGGCGAATGCGATCCAGTACGGCACGTCTCCGATGAGCAGCGGTGTTCCGCTGGCCCCCGTGTTCTCCGAGCGGATCCGTTCGTACAGCTCACGCATGCCCGTTCGATTGCCGTGCTGCTCGATCAGGTCCTGGAGCTTGACCTCCATGATCATCTCGGGGTCCGGGTGCGAGATGAACCGGTCTTCCCGGCTGATGATCATGAAGACGCCCCGATTGAGTTCATCCAGCTGCATCGCCTCCTGGAGCGGCTCCAGGGGAAGGTCCACCGTCATGACGGCGATGGTCGTGCCTTCGGCGTTCCGGACCGGCGTGGCGAAGGTGGACATCAGGATGTCCCCGGCCCCTTCGTCGAAGTAGGGCTCGGTCCAGACGCCGGTTCCCAGTTCGATCGGCAGTGTGAACCAGTCCCGGGTGCGGTAGTCGTACGCCTCGGTCGCGATGTCGATGCGACGGGTTCCCCCGTCGGCCGACCGGAACACGAAGGGGGACGCGGGTTCGGGGTGTTCGGCGTCGGGAATCCACGCAAGGGCGGAGCCGTAGACGAGGCGGTTCTGGGCGATGTTCTTCTCGAGGATCGTCCACGGGTCCCGACGCCCGAGATCGGGATCGATCGAGAGGAATTCGGCCGCCGATTCCGCGATCTGTGCGAAGGTCTGCAGTTCGCCTTCGAACTGCTGCGCGTAGAGCGTCGCCAGACGGGTGACGCGTTCGTTGACGTCCCGGATCGCCTGGGTGCGCAGCGACCGGAACTCGAAGACGTTGACCACGATGTAGATGCCCAGCAGGGGGAGGGCGATCGTGAGGATCAGTTTCCAGAGGATGTTCAGACGCATCGGGAATCCCTCGGGCCCGCGGTGGCCGGGTGCAAGGTACCGGATCCCCCTGTGGACGGTCGACCGTGTCGCGGAAAGCGGCGATGAAGCCGGTCAGCGATCCGAAGCGTTCAGCGTCGGGACCATTCCGCCAGCGCTCCTTCGAGAACCTTGACACATCGTCGAAGAGTGTCCTGCTCGAGGACGTACGCCATCCGGATCTCGTTGCGTCCCAGTCCCGGGGTGTGGTAGAAGCCCGCCAGCGGAGCGACGCAGAGTGAATCGCCGTCGAGGGAGAAGTCCGACACCATCCACTGGGCGAAGGCGTCGGCGTCGTCGACGGGGAGGGCCACCGCGAGGTAGAACGCACCCTTCGGACGCGGGCATTCGATGCCGATCCCGTTGAGACCGTCGACCAGCACGTTGCGCCGGGCGGTGTACTCCTTCACCACGTCGTGGAAGTAGGACTGCGGGGTCCTGAGTGCGGCCATGGCTGCGTACTGGTCGACCGTGGCGGGCGACAGCCGTGCCTGGGCGAAGTGGAGGGCGGCCCGGTGCACGTCCTTGTTCCTGGTGACAAGGCATCCGACGCGTGCGCCACAGGCCGAATACCGCTTCGAGACCGAGTCCACCACGATTGCAAGCTCCTCGGTCCCCGGACGGGAGAGGATCGAGGGGGCAAGGGTGCCCACGGGAACGTCGTAGACGAACTCGCGGTACACCTCGTCGGAGATGTAAAAGAGCCCGTGTCGACGGCAGATGTCGGCCAGTCCGTCCAGCTGCTCCTCGGTCAGCACCACGCCGGTCGGGTTACCGGGAGAGGGGATCACCATGGCCCGCGTCGACGAAGTGACGGCGGCCTCGACCTTGCCGAGATCGACGTGGTAGCCGTCCGCCGGAGTCGTGGTCACGGCGTCGACGCTCAGTCCGAGCATGTTCGCGTACCCCGCGTAGTTGGTGTAGAAGGGTTCGATCACCAGGATGCTGTCGCCGGGATCGGTGACGGCCGCGATCGCGAACAGCAGGGCTTCGGATCCGCCCACGGTGACCAGGAACTGATCCGCTTCCACCGTGTGGCCGGAGTCGGCCAGCAGGCCGTTGTAGTAGTCCGCCAGCTGCTGGCGGTAGTCCCGGAATCCGTCGCTGGGTGCGTAGGCGAGGACGCTCTCGTCCCATCGGTGGTAGGCCTCGATCATCTCGCGGGGGGTCTCGATGTCGGGTTGCCCGATGTTCATGAACATGACGTTCACGCCGTTGTCGACCGCTCCCTGGGCCTTGGCGGCGAGGGCTCGGATCGGAGAAGCAGGGCTGTTGAGGCCCCGGCGGGCAAGCGTGAGCGTGGACATGACCTGGCTCCTGAAAAACGCCTTCTGTGCGTCCCAAACCCTCGAGTATAGCAGTGCAGAACGTGGTGGACCGCCCGCGGACGGGAAGAACGGCGGGGGGAGGTCGCCGTCGCTATACTTGCTCCCCCTTGCCCGTTGGTGGGCCATGTCCAGGATCTCGGAGAAGACCATCATGACCTCGTGCTTCAAGACGTTCGCCACCCTGTCCATCCTCGTCCTTGCTGCGGGCGCCTCCGCCCAGTTCAGCAAGCAGGTGTCCGTGTCCGGATTCGCCACCTCGGCGAACGCCGGGGCCGACGATGCCGCCACCCCCGCCCAGACGCTCCGAGCGCTGCAGGACATGAACCAGGCCGCGGGCGACCACCTGTCCGCCTCCAAGCGACGCATCTCGCAGATGACGGAGTTCCTCAAGTCCAAGGGCATGTTGGACGCGTACAACGCGACCGACGATCCTCCCAAGATGCTGCCGCAGGCAATGAGCTTCCAGGACGCGCTCAACGTCGCGATCCAGCACGAGGCCGCCAACGGCTCGGTCGACGCCTCGACCAGCAGCGATCCCGAAGCCGTTTCCCGCGAGATCCAGGCGTACACCACCATGGTGCAGTCGGTCTGGGCCGAGTACCAGCAGGACATGGTCACCGTCCAGCGCATGACCGACTTCCTGAATGCCAACGGCGTCTTCGACGACTACATGTCGTGGGCCTCCGATCTGCAGAAGACGGATCGTGATGCGATGCTGAGTGAGGCCCACAAGCGGGCCGAGGCGGATCGCGCCAAGCAGGCCGAGCGTCAGAAGCAGGTCAATCAGGCCATCGACAAGTCCTGGGCCACGTACAACAAGCATCATCAGGAGATGCTCAACACCGCCTGGCAGCACTACAAGTTCAACGCCAAGATGCGGCTGAAGTACTACAAGTACTCTCAGGAGTATCGCCACGGATACTGGAACAACTACGGCGATCCCTACGGCGACGTCTACGGATACTGATCACCGCGAACACGCGGGATCCGCACTGAAAGCTACACGGGGTCGGCCGCAGGCCGGCCCCGTTTGCATTCTGGCTGCCGTCGGACTCAGGCCCCGGGGGGATTCGCCTTCTTGTCGCGGGTGATCTCCGCGTAGGCGTTGTGGGAGTGGATCGACTCGAAGTTCTCGCTGCGGATGTGGTACCAGCTGATCCGATCCTCGCCGTTGAGCAGCACTGCGAGGTCACGGACGATGTCCTCGACGAAGCGGGGATTCTCGTAGGCTTCCTCGGTCACGTGCTTCTCGTCCGGACGCTTGAGCACGGGGTAGACCCGACAGCTGGCGGCCGACTCCAGGAAGTTGGCCACATCCTCGATCCACAGGCCGCCGTCGAACCGCACGTCCGCGGTGATCAGGCAACGCTGGTTGTGGGCCCCGTACTGGGAGATCTCCTTCGAGCAGGGGCAGAGGCTCGTCGCCTTGGCGGCGACCCGCATCACGAAGTCCTCCTGCTCACCGACCTCGCAGGTGAAGCGGACCTGGTAGTCCATCAGGCCCGTCTTCCCGCTGACCGGTGCGGTCTTGGGGATGAAGTAGGTGAATCCCATCTCGACGTGGGAGACGTCCGCATCGAGCCGGGTGCGGAGTTCGCGGCACAGCTCCCGGAGACGCTCGGGATGGATTCCATCCTTGTAGTCGTTCAGGATCTCGAGGAACCGGCTCATGTGGGTTCCCTTCCGGTCCGCAGGGAGGGAGACGTACATGTTGATATCCGCGACCGTGTCCAAGGTGCCGCCATCGGGCCGCTGGAGCGTGATCGGGTACTTGATCTCCTTCACACCGACCTTGTCGATGCTGATTCGGCGAACGTCGATGTCGCTCTGGACATCGGGCATTGCTTCCGGGCTGGAGAGCTCATCCGTCGTCGTGGGTGCCGTGCGGGTCAATGTCTGGACTCCATCCTGGGCCGGAGTGGCCGGTCTCTTGAATGGACCATTGTACGCCCCTGTCCGGGACCAGCCAAGGCGGAATCCGGTGCTTCGCGGGTCCGGGATCCCTCGCCGGGGTACCCTGTAGGGGGGTCCACGTAACGGACCGTTCCGCATCCGAGGGCTCGCCGCGGCGTCCATCACGGGGCCGTAGGAGCCGAATCCGGGGAATCAAGGGATTCCTGACGAGGTGAACACGCTGCCATGACCGTTCCACTCATTCTCCTGCTGACTGCGCTGCTCGCCGAACCGGCGGGGACTCCGGCGCCCGCGGACGGGGCGGACGCTCCGGCCATTCCCGATATTGCACTTGCGCCCGTCTGGGAGCATCAGTTCCGGCGGCCGGTGCAGGCGGTCGTACCTCCGGGATCCGACGCGACCGTCTACATCGTCGAACAGCCCGGTCGCATCCTCGCGATGGATCACGCCAAATCCGACGTGGAACCCCGGGTCTTCCTCGACATCCGTCGTCGGGTGCACGACAAGAACAACGAGGAGGGATTGCTGTCCTTCGACTTCCATCCCGAGTACGCCACGAATCGAAGAATCTACGCGTACTACACGGCCAAGAGTCCCCGGCGCGGCGTGCTGGCCGAGTTCACGGTGTCCGAGGACGGCCTGACCGTCGACCCGTCCTCCGAGCGGGTGCTCCTCGACATTCCCCAGCCCTGGGGGAACCACAACGGGAGCACGGTGGCCTTCGGGCCCGACGGGATGCTCTACGTGAGCGTCGGCGACGGGGGCGCGGCCAACGACCCGCACGGGCACGGGCAGGATCTCGCCACGCTGTTGGGGACGGTGATCCGCATCGACGTCGACGGGCGTGATCCGGAACTCGAGTATGCCGTTCCGTCCGACAATCCGTTTGTCGGGGTCGAAGGGGCCCGCGGCGAGATCTGGGCCTACGGACTCCGCAACGTGTGGCGAATGAGCTTCGATCCGCAGACGGGGGACCTCTGGGGAGGGGATGTCGGTCAGAACACGTGGGAGGAGATCGACATCATTACGCGGGGCGGCAACTACGGCTGGAAGCCTCGGGAGGGGTTCGAAGCGTTCAGCCTGCACCGCGGAGAACCGGATCCGGACGCCGACTACATCGATCCGGTCGTGGTCTATCCGCGCGACAAGGGGATCTCCGTCACCGGTGGCTGCGTCCAGCGCGGCGGCCTGCACCCGTCGATCGAAGGGGTCTACTTCTACGGCGACTACGGTTCGGGGCGGATCTGGGGACTGCGCTGGGATGGATCGAAGATGACCGGCAACCGGGAGGTCTTCCAGCGCAGCGCCTTCTACATCAGTTCGTTCGACCAGCTCAACGACGGAACGATTCTGGTCTGCGTGTTCCGCAACACCTTCTCCGGCAAGGGCCGCATCTACGCTATCAAGCCGGCGAACTGATACGGATGGCTTACGAAATCCACGAACCTGCAGCAGGTCTCTCCTCGCGGTGCGAACCGATTCTCACGGGACTGCCCGAGTGGTTCGGAAACGAAGGTTCCGTCGAGGCGTATTTGGCCGCCATCGATGCGCTGCCGACCATCATGGTGACCGATGGGGATGCCGACATCGGATTCCTGACGCTCAAGCTCCACGGTGATCGGTCTGCCGATGCCTATGTGCTCGGTGTCCTCGGGGACCGGCACCGTGAAGGCGTGGGAAGGGCGATGTTCGAGGCGGCTGAACAATGGCTCCTCGACCAAGGTGTCCGCTTCCTCCAGGTGAAGACCGTCGGGGCATCCCATGAATGCAGCCACTACGAGAAGACCCGTGCGTTCTATACGTCGCTCGGGTTCGTCGAACTCGAGACGTTCGAGACCATGCCCGATTGGCCCTGTCCCTGTCTGCTGCTGATCAAGACGATCGATTGATCACTTGACGTCGTCGCGCCAGGGTTCGCTCGACGGGCGTGGAGTACGGAACGATGCGACCCGGCCGTCCTCGTCGAACACCACCACCCACACCCGGTCCGGTGCACTCTCGGGGAACATCGCCCCCGTGGCGCGGGTACTGAGGTTGTCTCCGTACTGCCACCGTTCCCGGTAGGCGCCGCCGGCCTCGGCCCGAAGTTCCTCCGTTGCGTAGAAGGTCGTCGAAGGAGCGCCGAGCAGTTCCCGCACCTGGTCCCGCGTCATGCCCTGCTCCAGCCCACCGAAGGAGGCTTCGTGCCGCTGGGAGCAGGCCGGAATGCACATCAGCATCGCTGCGAGGAGAAGAATGGTGATTCCGGCGGGTGAGGTCTTCATGGGGTTCGCATGGTAGCGGTTGGATGAAATTCATCTTTCACGTGCTGTGAGGGTGGTTTTTCGGCATAGGACAGGTCAGTCGAAAGAAAATGACTCCTTCAGGCATCGTCCTGTTTGCAGTCGCAGCCCATGAATAAGAGTGTCCTGCATGGACGAAAGGACCCGGATGAATCAGCCTCGCTTCCACGCCTACGAACCCAAGACCACCATGCCCTTCTTCTCCACCCGAAGTCTGGCGATCGCCAGTCTGGTCGTCGCCGGGTGTGGGATCATCGCGGCCCTGAGCCCGCTGCTCTTTCCGGCCTTTCTTCCCGTTGCGCTGGTGGGTCTGGTGCTGGCCGTGCTCGGTCTGTTCTCCTACCGGGACCGTTCGACGCTGCAGGTCGCCGCAATGTCGGTGAACGGACTGCTCGTCCTGGTGGCACTGCTGCGCGGTCCCGTCGCACTCCAGTCCGTCGATGCGGCGGAGTTCGAGCCCTGGTCACCGTCGATAGCGTTGAACGATTCGCAGCCGGGACTCCAGGGCTGGGTCCTGCAGAGCGAACGCTTCTACGCCGATGGTCGTCGTGGCATGGACCTCGTGATCCAGTGGGACCTGGCCGACGTGGCCGGCTGCTGGAACTGGTTCAAGGGTGACCTGGTGGTCCGCAACGGCGTGGACGGCCGCACCTACGAGGTGGAGTGGTCGGTCGAAGGCCCCATCCACGACGGAGCGATCCTGACGCAGGGATGCCGGATGCCGGCCGACGGCGAACTGGCCTGGATCGCCGACACGTCGATGGACGATCTCGAGATCAGCTTCACGCCGGTGGAATGGGAGCACTCCGCCTTCGAGCGGCACAACGGTGTCCTCGTCCCGGCCGGTCGGATGCGGACCATGCAGAGCCGGTCCATGGCGACGCGCGGAACCAACTGAGCCCCGGCTCAGCCCCCGTTGCAGTTGCCCCAGCCGCCGATCACGAGCAGCAGGTCCCCGACGTTCACCAGCAGGTCGCCGTTGATGTCCGCGGTGCAGTCACTCGAGCAGTTCCAGTCGGCGATCACCGCGAGCAGATCCTCGACCCCGACCGTGCCGTTGCCGTCGACATCACCCTGGCATGATTCGTCCACGCACGAGATCGCGACCACGGAGATCCCGTCGATGCCGGCCTCGATCACGGATCCGTTTCCGACGTCCGAGGCGTTGAATCGGACCCGGAACTGTTCGGACGGTTGAATGCCCGGAATGTCGGCGACCACGAAGGAGACGTCGAACCAGCCACCCCCGGTTCCCGGGCCGGTGGGGCCGATGACCTCCAGATTGACCCAGGTGGCTCCGCCGTCGTCGGAGACATCCACCACCAGGGTGTCCTCGTTGGGGCTGGCGCCGCTGTCGTTGGAGTACCAGCGCAGGTAGTTGAGCGTCGCCCCGTCGAAGGAGGCGTCCAGTACCGGGGAGGTGAGGATCGTGCTTCCGCCGTCCACGTCCGTGTTGCCGTCGACGTTGTCGGTCAGCCAGCACTGTCCGGACGCATCTCCATCGGCGGGCGGATCGCCGCGGTCGCCGCCGCCGACGGGTGTGCCCCGGTCCCAGCAGCCGTCGGCGGCATCGCAGGTCACGGTCCATCCGGGATCGGTCTCGCCGTCGTCGTTGAATGCGATCAAGACGTCGGAGATCACGCCGGCGGTGTACACCGCATCGGGTGCGAGGAGCGGATCCTGCACGGCAAGGCCGGACTGCGTCTGGAGGGAGAGGTAGTACTCCGGCGAGGCATCGCAGGGTGCGGTGGGAAGGGTGGCCCGCCACAATCCCGACGGAAGTTCGACCAGCGGCGAGGAGAGCCAGATTCCGCCGTCGAGCCGGTAGACGAGATCGCCCGAGACGGCGCTGTCGGTTCCGTTGCTCAGATCGACGTCGAAGCTCGTGGTGGCGTCGGTGCGCAGTTGGGCGGGACGTCCGTCCGGGTACCCGACGGAGATGGGCACACCGGCCCACTCCATCATCTCCAGGATGCCCTGGAAGTTTTCCTCGGCGGTGGGGCGGATCTCCTCGGGGGGGAGCTCGAAGCCCGGGCTGCCGGTGGGACGAAGTTCGATCGTGTACCCGAAGGCTCCGGTGGCGTCGTAGGTCCAGTCGGGGAACACGCCGCTGGCGAGGTAGAGAAGCTCGTCTCCGCCGCCGTGGGGATAGCTGAAGCCGTTGACGGCCTGGATGGCCTCCGACATCTTCGCACCCAGGGCGTCGATGGCTTCCTGATCGGGGGGCGGCGTGCTGGTCCAGCCCCAGTTCTGCAGGATGACCTGCGAGTAGTTGTGGAAGTCGATGTGCGCCGCGATGTTCGGACGGGCGAGAATGAAGTCCCGCATCGCACTGCTCTCTGGCTCGGAGAAGGGAGCTGTGCCGACGTACACGTCGCTGCAGGTGTCGGTGCTGGTGCTTTCGCCGCCGTTCCAGTCGATGTCCCAGTTGCGGTTGAGGTCGACCCCCAGACAGGTGGTGCCGTTGTCGCGGCGATTCTTGCGCCAGAACCGGTTGCCGCCTTCCTCGTAGGTGTGGATGTAGCCGTCCGGATTGACGACCGGAATGATGTATACATCCACGAGTTCGATGAGCGCGGTGACTCTTGGATCGACTCCGTAGCCCGCGGCGAGTTCATCCGCGATGAAGGTTGGCACCATGGTGGCGACCCACTCCCGCGCATGCTGGCAGCCGTTGAACAGCACGGCGGGCTTGACTCCCTCGTCGCTGGTGCCGATGCGCACGCCCTGGATGGTGCGTCCCTCGTAGGTGGTGCCGACGTTCAGGGCGTGGACCACCCCGGGGTTCGCGGCCACGAGCTGATCAAGCCGCTCGTTGATCTCCTCCCAGGTGTGGTAGGTGGCGTACCAGTCGTCGCCGCGCAGTCCCATCGTGGTCCGACGTTCGTGTTCGACGTGCGCGGGGACGTCGTGGATGAGGATCCGGTGGGGCATGCCGATCCGGGCGATCAGTTCCAGTTGTTCATCCGTGGCGAGCCATGCATCGGTTCCGGGGGTCGGTCGGCAGGCGAGTGGATTGACTCCCTCGTCCAGCAGCATGTGCATGAGTTCCGCATCGTCGACGGTCAGCTCGATGATTCGAGTGCCCGCCAGCGCATGCTTCTCGGGTTGGGCATGGGCATGGCCTTCGAGTGCGAAGGCGGGGGAGGCGATGGCCAGGGCCATCGCGAGGGCGGGCAGGGGAGTGCGTTGCGGATTCATTGCTCTGGTTCTCTCTGCTCTTTGGTGCTGCGGACGTAGGTCGGAGCGATATCGAAGGACGTCCTGAAAGTATGACACCTCCCGGGTGCGATTCGAGTCCTCTTGTGAAGGAATTCACGAGTTGTCCGGGGTGAAAACGGCTCTGAAGTGCAGCGATGGCGGATCGGAGGCCCCTGACTCCGATCGACGCCCTCGCCAGGCCCCGTTTGCGCCGGTCGGGAATCCGCCGGCTGCTTGTTCCTCGAATACGCGGCGGGGCCGAAGATGTGTGGCGGGAAGGCAGATTTCAGGTTGAGTCGTGTCGAATCGGCTGCATCGACGGAGAAATCAAGGATGAACACAGAAATCACCCCACGGAGAAACATGATGTCCACGAACGAAGACTCGAGCTGCTGCTCGTCAGACAAGGGCAAGATCTGGTGCTGGATCTACGGGCTCTGCCAACTGCTTCTGCTGACCTGCATTTCCATGGCCCTGTGGGATATCTACTGGGCAATTACCGCTCTGGCTGAGAAGTAGGACTTCAGGAAGCATCCGAGCGGCCGAACGCCGCGGTGTACACGAGTCCGGCGCAGGCTGCGCCGACGATGGGTCCGACCCAGTACACCCACTGCAGATGCCAGAAGTTCGTTGCGATGGCGGGTCCGAGGCTGCGGGCCGGATTCATCGATGCGCCGGTCAGTGGTCCGAAGCACAGCACGTCCACCGCCACCACCATTCCGATGGGAAGGCCCATGAGGATCGGGTTGTCGAGGCCGCTGCGCTGGTCGATGATCACGCCCATGATCGCGAACATCAGGAAGAACGCCGCGATGGCCTCCAGAAGCACCACGCGGAACGCACTGTCGGGAACCATGGCATCACTGAGATCGCTGAAGAGCCCCACGGTCAGACCGACGTGCTCGACGCCTCCGGCCGTCTTCGGCAGTGTCCAGACGTCCCCGATCAACCAGAACAGCATCAGCGCGGCCAGCGTGGCCCCAGCACATTGGGCAACGATGAACATGCCGCAGCGGGCCCACGATTGCCGGCCGAGCAGTGCGACGGTGATCGAGACCGCCGGATTGAACTGGGCGCCGGAGATGTGAAACAGGGCACCGATCAGCAGAGCGATCGTCATGCCGTTGGCCAGCGCAATCCCAAGTGCATCCTCGCCGCCGGTGACGATGACCGTTCCGCCGGTGATGAACATCAGCATGAACACGGCGATGAACTCCGCCAGGAGCCCGCGGGGAAGGTTCATGCCCTTGAGTATGGATTGGTAGTTGCCGGTCATGGGAACTTCCATGCTATAGAAATGTCGTTGAGTTGGGGTGGCTGGTCAAGCCCGGGTCCGACGGGTAGGCTGGCGGTGCCCATTGACCTTGAACGGAGATCGCCATGACGGGAAATGAAAAGATTCTGAACGTACTGGAGCGTCTGCTCGATTCGCACGACGCCCAAGAGCAGTGGATTCGGAACGATTCGGACTTCGACGCCGACTCCGCCCGCATCATGCTCGATCTTCTGGAGGGGCAGAAGGCGTGCGTGCTGGAGTTCCGGAACTGGGTTTCGGCACTGGAATGCGAGCTTCCCGCCTCGCTGACGACGGAGGAGGGGGCCCCGGAATCGTGGCGGATGGTGTGGGATGGCGAGGCGGGTCCCGGAATGACCACGCTCGACATCGACATGCTCGATGCGATGCAGTACGTCCTCTTCAATGGCGATGCCTATCGTCCGGGCAACTCCGTGATCGACGGGCTGCTGGGCAAGGGGATGCCGTCGCGTCTTCGCGACGATGTTGACAACGCCTGAGAAGATAGCTGTCGGTGTTTCGTTTCCGACCGTGGAGCTGTTGCGCTCAGTCGGCGGTCCACCAGGTGCGGAATCGGGCCCACACGCTTCGGGGCAGGGCGAGGGAGACCAGGGCGAGCCCGGCGGCGATCAGGAAGATGCGAAGTTCGAGCGCCGCATCCTGGAACAGCAGACCCACGGCCACGGCCGCGAGGCCGGTCCAGCCCATGAGTTCCCGCTTGCGTTTCAACAGTTCGCTGAGCATGCTGCCGCTTCCGGTGATCGCATCATTCTCCAACGCAAGTCTACCCATTTCCGGGGATCGGGGAGGTGTTCGTCAGCCGAAGCGTCTCACGGCCTCGCAGAGGGTATCCATTCGGATGGGCTTCCTGAACAGGGCGTGCCCCTCCAGGAGCTTGTCGTCCAGAATCATGTCGTCGTACCCGGTGATGAACACGAAGGGGATCCCCCGCTCCTGCAGTGCATGCGCAACGGGGAAGGAAGTCTCATTCCCCAGATTGATGTCGAGAATCGCGGCGTCCACCGGGTTCTGATCGATCATGTCGATGGCCGCCTGCACGTTCGGCACCGGTCCGAGCACCTCCATGCCCAGTTGCTCCAGATCCGCCTTCATCTGCAACCCCAGCAGGAACGAGTCTTCGACGACAAGCGTTCGGGTGAAGGGGGAGGTGTCGGCCTGCGATGCGATCATGTGTTCAATCTTCGAGTTCGAACTGGTTCGTCGGGATGGAGGCCCGGTAGATCAGACCGGATGCTTCCATCTCCGTCGTCACCGATCCGCCCAGCTCATAGGGGATCATTGATTCCAGAAGTTGAAAGCCGAAGCTCTGTTCGATGGTCGTCTCGATCGAGTCCTCCGGATACTCCTCCCAGTGAAAGGCCACCTCATCTCCGATCGCCCACCGTACGGAGATCCTCCCGTCTTCGCTGCGGATCGCGCCGTGCTTTGCAGCATTCGTTGCCAGTTCATTGATCACCACCGAGAACGTCATGGCGGTCTTCGGGGGCATGCGAAGCTCGGGGCCCTCGATTTGGAGCTGATCGGCGTGCTTCAGATACGGCTCGCATCCCTTCCGAACCAGCGTGGACAGGACGAGACCATCCGATTCCATGCTGCTGAAGAGGTCGTGGATGCTCGCCATGGCGACCAGCCGATTGGAGAAGTCCTCGAAGCAGCCGCGGTCGGTCGTGCTCCGGGCCATGGCCTGACGGCACATCACGAGGATCTGGCCCAGGTTGTTCTTTACGCGGTGATCCAGTTCGCGACGGAGCAGGGTCTCCTCCTTGAGCAGCCGCTCCAGTTCCTGCTCTCGATTCACTTCGTCGGTCAGATCCCGAATGGTGGCGGTGAACAGTTTGTTCTCGTCATCCTCGAACGGCACCACATAGAGCTCGATGGGGAAGCTTTCTCCGCCCGATCGCATTGCAGTGATCTTGACCCGGTTGTTTAGGACGGGGCCTTCGCCGGTCGCCTGGTAGTGATTCATTCCTGCATGATGGGCGTCACGGAGCTCATCCGGAATGATGAGTTCGGCCATGGGTTTGCCAAGCACCTCGTTCCGGTCGTAGCCGAACATTCGCTCCGCCACGGCGTTGAACTCCACGATTCGTCCCGGCTCATCGATGGCGATGAGGGCATCGAGGGCCGAATCGAGAATGGACTGGAGGAACTGTGTGGACATGGGTTCAGGAGTGGTTCGGATAGGTGAACGGATGACGATCCCTTCGTAATCGTAGCGAGTCTGCTTTCGGCGCGTCGATGAAACGGTCCGAGGTCTGGTTGATGTCCAAGGTCGGGCCGATCTCGAGGGCATCGGCGGCCGATTCGATGCCGTTGGCCTCCAGGTGCAGGCTCATGCGCTGCACGGCCTCGCCGAAGGCCGGGCGAGCGGCGACTGCTTCCGGCAGTCGCCCGGGACGTGCCAGTCGCTGGCTGATCAGACCGAGGTGGCAGAGATCCGAGGAGCGGACGCCCTCGAGCACATCCGCGTGGAGATGATGCTCCTGCCGGGTCCGGACCGCACGGATGAAGTTCTCGAAGTGGTCGGCGCCCCGGGACCACGACTCGATCCGTCGTCCGTCCCGATCGACCGCCCAGCAGTCGTTCGCTCCGGTGGGCACGATCAGATCGCCGCCCTCGCAGTGGATGATCGAAGCGATGCGCTGTCCACCGTGGACGTCCATGCCGTCTCCCCAGTTCCCCGACTGCGCCGCCCGATCCCGGGGAAGCCCCCGAACCTCGAAGAGCACTGGCGCCGCGGCGAAGTCGTAGAGCACGACCTGCGTGTTCGGAGTCCGGCCGTCGTCGCGGTAGCCGAATCGTCCGCCGATGCTGGTGACCGAACGCGGCATCGCCCGGGCGTCGATGGCCCAACGGCAGATGTCGATCTGGTGCACTCCCTGGTTGCCGAGGTCGCCGTTGCCGGTGTCGAAGTCCCAATGCCAGTCGTAGTGGAGGTTGGTGCGCCGCAGCGGCTTCATGGGGGCCGGACCGGTCCAGAGGTCGTAGTCGATGTGGTCCGGGACCGCCGCAGGCCCCCCGCACCGGCCGATGGACCGACGGGGCTTGTAGCAGAGTCCCCGGGCGAGGCGGACCGGTCCCAGGTGGCCTTCGCGCAGCCATTCGATGCCGCGACGTATCGCCGGCGCGGAACGCGACTGGAATCCGCACTGCACCAGACGGCCGCTGCGGGCCACGACGTCGAGCAGCAAGCGTCCCTCGTCGAGGTTGTGCGTCACGGGTTTCTCGACGTAGACGTCCTTGCCCGCCAGGCAGGCGTCCATCGTCATCAGGGCGTGCCAATGGTTCGGGGTGGCGATCGACACGATGTCGATGTCCGCCCGGTCGAGGAGGACGCGGTAGTCCGCTTCGACCAGTGCGTCACGGCCGTACCGATCGCTGAACGCGCGTCCGCGCCGGTCGAGCACGGAACAATCGCAGTCGCACAGGGCGGTCACGGAGACGTGGGGGAGGCGTTCGAAGGCCTGCACGTGGTGCCAGCCGCGGCCACGCAGTCCGATGACCGCGACACGGAGTTCGTCCTCCGCGGCCCGGCGCCGCAGGGGAGCGGGAAGGCGGGGGGGCACCACGGGAATCGGGGGCAGGGCGGCCGCCAGGCCCGCCGCCGAGGTGGTGAGGAGAAACTGTCGTCGGGTCGTCTTCATGCCGTTCCCTTGCGGATCCGAAGGGTGTCGTTGAAGTCCGTGTACTCGTCCTGGATCCAACGCGACGGTAGAAAGTCCGCGTCGTGCCCCTCCTCCCTGACGACTTCGAGGACCGGTTCGATGAACTCGTGCCGCCGGTGGGGTCCGAAGAACGCGTAGGTGGGGAAGAGCCGGACCTCCCGCCCCACGCGCAGCAGCTCCCGAATCGAGGCGAGGTGGAACTCGAGGTCGAACGCTTCCTTCTCCATCAGGCCGCCGTGCTTCCTGGCGGCGTAGGCGAACAGCAGATGCCCGCTGAGAACCAGATCGAAGGAGTCGTCCTCGAACGGCAGCGAGGGAAGCTGTCCGGTCACGTAGCGATCGGGATGGCTTCGGAACGCATCGATGAACGACTCCAGCGCCTCGATCTTGAGCCGCTCGTACCCGCGCATCCGCTCGAGGTTGTCACCGGTCTCCGGGTCCGCGATCCAGGCTTCGACGGTCTCGTGGATTTCGCGCCGGCCGCGCCGCTCCAGTTCGTCGGGGCTGTTGTCGTACTGGGGATCGACGGCCGTGATGTCCAGACCGCGAGCAAGTCCTTCGCTGACGAGGCCGTCGGGACCGCCGGGGCAGTCGAGAATCCGAAGCGGTCCGAGATCCGGGGCCTGCAGTGCGTACATGCCCATGCTTTCGTCCCAGGTTCGTCCGAAGAAGACCACGTGATCGAGTGAGAACGGCATGCATCCATCCTACCGATGGTCGCTCGCAGGGCCCCGGAATCCCCCGAAATGGTCCGTGGGGGCGGGAGGAGATGGTGCACTATCATGCTCGATGGAATCGAGAAGGAGCCTCCCGTGACGATTCGAACCGGATTCATTGCGACCCTGGTGCTGCTGGCCACACTGCCGGTTTGTGCCCATGACATTCACCGCGAGCACCCCGACGATCACGTCTCGACCCCGTGGATGCAGCCGGACAAATGGGATCACCCGGATCGGTTCCGGCAGCTCGACGAGATCCTGCCCACCCCCAGCGATGTCCGGACCGCCAGCGGTGCCCCCGGCCCCGGCTACTGGCAGCAGCAGGTGGACTACGACATCGATGTCACGCTCGACGCGGATCGCCATCGACTGATCGGTTCCGAGGACATCACCTACTACAACAACAGTCCGCACGAGCTCGAATACCTCTGGATCCAGCTCGACCAGAACCGCTTTCGCGAGGACAGCACGGGCCGCATGCGCGAATCGGCGCCCGATCTGGGCGGCTCGCAGTCCATCCGCTGGCTCAAGGGGATCCGGGCCCGCAAGGAGTTCGAGGGCGGGGTCGAGATCATGCGGGTCGTCGATGCCGCCGGCCGTCCGCTGCCGTATGTGATCAACGGCACGATGCTGCGGATCGATCTCGAGTCGCCGTTGGCATCCGGTCGCAGCATGCGATTCACCATCGGCTGGGAAGCGAACATCGTCCCGCACACCATCGGTGGTCGCGGCTGCTACGAATGGTTCACCGAGGACGGCAACGCCATCTACGAACTTGCCCGGTGGTTTCCACGGATGTGCGCCTACACGGACTACGCCGGCTGGCAGAACAAGCAGTTTCTGGGCCGCGGCGAGTTCACCCTCGAGTTCGGCGACTACACCGTCTCGATCACCGTGCCGGACACCTTCGTCGTCGCTGCGACGGGCGAGCTCCAGTCGCCCGGCAGCGTACTGACCCGCGAGCAGCTGGCCCGTCTGCGCGAGGCACGCACCGCGGAGCGGCCGGTGCTGGTGATCACGCCCGAGGAGGCGCTCGCCAACGAGAGGCGTGCGGCCACCGGCACGCGCACCTGGACCTTCAAGGCGGAGAACGTGCGCGACTTCGCGTGGGCGGCTTCGCCCAAGTTCGCCTGGGACGCCTGGGGCGTACCGGTGCCCGGCACGGACGAGGTCACGATGGCGATGTCCTTCTTTCCCGAGGAGGGGGAGCCGCTCTGGTCCCGGTACTCGACGCAGGCGGTGGCCCAAACCATCGATACGTACTCGCGTCTCACCGTTCCCTATCCGTACCCGGTGGCGATCTCCGTCAACGGACCGGTGGGGGGCATGGAATATCCGATGATCTGCTTCAACGGTCCCCGGCCCGAAGCGGACGACACCTACACGGAGCGCACCAAGTACGGGCTCATCTCGGTCATCATCCACGAGGTGGGTCACAACTGGTTCCCGATGATCATCAACTCCGACGAGCGTCAATGGACGTGGATGGACGAGGGGTTGAACACCTACTGTCAGTTCGTGACCGAAGCGGAATGGGAGGAGGACTATCCCTCGCGCCGCGGTGAACCGGACCGGATGACGAACTACATGATGTCCGAACGCCAGGTTCCGATCATGACCAACAGCGAATCGATCCTCCAGTTCGGAAACAATGCCTACGGCAAGCCCGCGACCGCGATGAACGTCCTGCGCGAGACCGTCATGGGTCGGGAGCTGTTCGATCACGCCTTCCGCACCTACGCGCGGCGATGGGCGTTCCGACGTCCCGAGCCGGCGGATCTCTTCCGTACGCTCGAGGACGCCAGTGCGATCGATCTGGACTGGTTTTGGCGCGGATGGTTCTACTCGACGGATCACTGCGACATCGCCGTGGTGCGGCTGGAGCGATTCACGCCGCGGACCATGAACCCCGACGTCGACCGCGCCGTCGACCGGCAGGAACGCGACGAGGAGCCGCCCAGCATCTCCGAACTGCGCAACGAAGGCATGGAGCGTCGCACCGATCGGTATCCCGAGCTGCTGGACTTCTACAACGAGTTCGACGAACTGGCGGTCACACCGGCCGACCGGCGGGCCTACGAATCCTTTCTCGAGGGGCTGGATGAGGACGAGACGGAGCTGCTCGAGCTGCCCTGGACGTTCAACGTGATCACATTCGAGAACGTCGGGGGACTGCCGATGCCGATTCCGCTGCGTCTCACCTTCGAGGACGGCACGACGGAGGACGTCATGCTGCCGGCCGAGATCTGGTCGCAGAACGCACCCCGGGTCAGCAAGATGCTGGTGACCGAGCAGCCCATCGTCCAGGTCGAGGTCGATCCCCACCGCCGGATCGCGGATGCGGATGCCTCGAACAACCTCTACCCGCAGGAGGTCGAGGATCGCCGGTTCCGCGTCACCGACTCCTCGTCGCGCCGCAATCCGATGCAGCGGCAGCTCAAGGAGGATGCACGCACCGAGTCGGGCGGAGTCGCGGTCTCGATCGCCCGTGTCCTGCCGGCGGTCTGGTGGCAGCTGGCCGAGCAGGAGGGGGATCGGCCCCCGTCGGCGTACGCGAAGGAACTGCTGACCCACGAACGCATCGCGGGGGTACGGGATCCGTGGGGGCAGCCGGTGACGATCGAACTGTCCGGCACCGCGGGCATGGAGGATGATCCGGCGACCACCGAGTTCTGTCGTGTCCGCAGCATCGGCTCCGATGGCGAGCCGGGCACCGACGACGACCTGCTCTGGCTGATCTACCTCGACGCGCACATCGCCGAGCGGGACGGAGGGTCGGACTGAGTGCCGGGAACCGGATGATGCAGGAGACCCTGAAACACGACGATCAGGCC
>TARA_B100001121_G_scaffold123592_1_pt1 | contig 28796 bp, 48 predicted proteins | sample TARA_B100001121 | Tara Oceans TARA_B100001121 (sample SAMEA2622817) | marine metagenome | biome: marine biome (ENVO:00000447); feature: surface water layer (ENVO:00002042); material: "saline water (ENVO:00002010), including plankton (ENVO:xxxxxxxx)" | depth 5 m
TATCTAAAATCTAAGAGATGGAACTAAACATAATTTTACTGTTCTCGTTTTGTGTAGTCGCCTGGTTCATTGTCTCGGATGAGTCGGTTGCCGAATTCGTGGTATTAGTGGGAGAATACATAAAGACAAAGACACGGATTTCTTGGTGGTGGATAACCAATAATCCAAGAAATCCCATTGTAAAATTCTTAATTAACAGAAGGTCTCACCGAGAGGCTGAGAAATTGCTCAAGATTATTAATGAAGAACGCAATAGTAATCCCAGTTCGATTGAACAGTCAGAGACTTCCCAAGAAAGCTCTGATTGATATCGAAGGTAAAACCTTAATTCAAAGAGTAGTCGGGCAGTGTCTTAAAACAGATCTGCCTGTGTATCTTATTACAGACAGTCAAGAAATTGCTGATTCCGTGTGTCCCCGTAGGACCACGGTTCTTTTTTTAAGAGAAGAAGCATGCTCGGGAACAGAAAGAATTGCAAATGCAATTGATATGATTCCTGCGGATGGTGTTATTAATGTTCAAGGTGATCAACCGTTCGTCGATCCTCAAGAGATCTTGGTCATGAATGAACATATGATTGCAAACAATTCAACGTATCCCGTGATCACACCATCTAAGATCTACGAGAGGGATCATCCATATGCTAAGGACCCGAACAAAGTTAAAGTTGTTTCTTCTAAGTATGGTCGTGCTCTTTACTTTAGCCGCCATGCCATCGGCGATGAGAGAGTTAGAATCCACATGGGAATTTATGGATACCGAAGATCTGCATTAGAAAGGTATCAATACATGAAACCAACTCCTTTAGAACAAAGAGAGAGGTTGGAACAGTTGAGATTCCTTGAAAATGATATTTCTATCTACACTTATGAAACAGAAAGAGATCTGTTTTCTGTAGACACGCCACAAGACCTAGAACACGCTAGAGAGATAGCTTGGGAATACGACTAAGGGTATTTGGGAGTGTCGGTCTGAGAGTGCCCTAGAGGGATCTGGATGCACCTCAGCGAAGAATGCTTCTGCACCCCAGATTTTTGCACTCTGTGCAAGAGGTTGTGCATAGAACCAGTTACCACCAGTTGTAGATTCTCCACCTTCCTGGGTAGAGTGAGTTGAATCAAAACAAACTTTGAATCCAGCACTCTTCAGTTTATGAATAGTTCGGAAGTCAACCACCAGGTTGTCATAACCGAAAGATGTACCACGTTCGCAGATATAAAAGTCTTCGCAACCATATGCTTCCATGTTCTCACCTAGGAGAATTGCCTGACGAGGGGACATAAACTGACCCTTCTTGACATTGACTAATTTACCAGACTCTGCAACTGCTTGAAGCAGGTCGTTTTGACGACACAAAAATGCAGGGACTTGGTATGCGTCTACATAGTTTGATAGGATCGCAACGTCTTGTGGTTCATGGACATCGGTGATGACTTTGTAACCTGCATCACGCAGTTTTTCAAAGATCTTGATTGCGAATCTAAGTCCATGTCCACGAAAACTCTTATGACTGGATCGGTTTGCCTTGTCAAAGGATGCCTTGAAGTAATAATCTACATCTTCGGGTAGATTTTCAGTAATAGTTTTCGCCACTAGAAATGCATCTTCTTCAGACTCTAGTAGACATGGGCCTGCAAACAGCTTCATTCTATGTTAAACTACTTGTACTAATTATACCACGATGACACAGTATTTTCCAGAGTATGATCGACTAAAAGAATGTTGGGTAGGTCGTGCATACGATTCTTCGCTCGTAACTGATACATTTGTTAAAGATATCCTTGACGAAACAGAAGAGGATCTGTCAAACTTTAGTCAAATGTTGAGAGATCTGGGAGTAGAAGTTAAAAGACCGACTTATAAAAATCCCGATGTAACTCGGAAACCACAACTTCTACATGCACGGGACCATCTCCAGTATCTTAACGGCAAACTTTATATTGGTCCAAGGTATGAAGATAATATTGCTGATTGGTTGGAGTTGCTTGATAATCGAACTCCTTTTGTCACTCTGGATAATCTATGCGCGCCTTCTGTAGTTCGTGCTGACAGAGTTTACTTTGATGCGGTATCATGGACACGCAAACGTTTTGAATATTTTCAACATGGGAATCCTGATCTGCCTTGTGTTTTTGAACGACTCTCTTCTCGCGATTTTAACATCGAACGTCATACAGATGGTGTATTCTGTGTAGTTAAAGAAGGTGTAATCATCTCTACCCCACAGGGACGTAACCTAGAGTATCTGTTTCCAGAGTGGGATATCTTATATCTTGATCAAAATACTCAGGATCTTAATGATATGTCGAAGACCAAGGGTAAGTTTATTTGGTCTCCAGATCAGATCCCTGATGATTACAGAGATTGGGTAGGATATTCACCCGAAACTTTCTTTGATGTCAATGCACTTGCTGTTGATGAGAAACACTTTATGTGTACTCGATACAATAAACAGGTGTTTGATTTCCTGAAGAAACATAAGGTGGAACCTATCATTGTTCCTTTCCGACATAGATATTTGTGGGACGGCGGACTTCATTGTATGACGTTTGATTTTATTAGAGATGCATATCAACAGTAGTCTTTATAACGCCGAGATCATCTATGAACCTTGGCCCTATACAGTTATTGATGATTTTTTCACCAAAGATACTTGGGAAAAGTTAAGTCAAATATCGAAGTATATTTTATCGGATACTCCCAATGAATATTTGAGAAACTCTATTCAAAAAGCAAAAGAAACTAAAGTTGGTGGAAAGGTATTCAATATCTGGGAACTCATTCAATGTGGAGTTCCCGAAGACATTGTTGAGTGTTATTGGGATGCATGTCAAGAGATTTTAGAAAACAAGGAAAGAATTTACGGTCAGTTTCCTTCTCATAAACCTGATGTGAAGTCATTAATGAAACCATGTTTGAATTTAGACTTCGAGGGAAACTGGTATGAACCGCATCCAGATTCTGACACAAAGGTTATTAGTCTCATTTGTTACCTTGATCCAGAGGAAAGTGAAGGTACTGCATTGCATACTGACGGAACTCATGATAGTATGATACATAGACTGGATTGGAAACCAAACAGATGTACGGTTTTTTGTCCAAGTGATCACACTTGGCATTCTTTTCGATGTCAATCCAAACATAGATTAGTTCTTGCTATGTTTGTTGAACGTTATATTATCAATAGAAAGAAAATTAAAGATAGACACACATTTTCTAACGGTAAAGTCGCTGAGTTCTGGTATGATTATGGCTAAAATTCAAGTCGGAGATTACGTCAAGTACAATGGATGTACAAAAGAACAAATCCGTTGGGGTAATAATGATGATCCAAGTGATCAACTTGCGATTAATGGTATATATTATGTGAATAAAGTAGATATTAGGTCATCTCATACTAAAATTTCCCTGCGTGGCATTCAGGGTAGATTTAATAGTGTATGCTTTGATATCTTGAGTGGGGGATATGATTATAAATGAAAAAGATTCGTAGGGTAATTCAAAAAGACCAGAATCTTATGCACTTGACCTGGATGGTCAATAATATTTGTCAGAATAAGTGTGCCTATTGTATTCCTGGATTGAATAGTGGTAAAGGACACCATTATAAGTGGGAAAATGCAAAGAGATTCATAGATATTCTTTTTGAAAGATATCCTAAGATTCATTGTTCTGTTACTGGTGGAGAACCAAGTATCAGTCCTTTTTTTCCAGAACTAGTTCAACGATTTGTTGATGCTGGACACACCATAGGAACAACTACGAATGGATTCAAACCTGTAGAGTATTGGAAAGATATTTCCAAGAATCTTAGTTATGTTTGTTTTTCATATCATCCAGAACAACCAACAGAAGATTTTCTAGACAAAGTTCTTTACTGTTCACTTAATACAATGGTGACTGTAAGAATCATGATGCACCCTAGACACTGGGATCATTGTGTAGAAGTTTATAATGATATTAAAGATATCCCAACAATTTTTGTAGAACCTGTTCGATGTCTTGATTGGGGTAGCGTTGATAGAACGGTTCACTTATACGATGAAAACCAACTTGCATGGTTTAGAGATGCAGAGTCTTCTCTTGGTCATGAAAAATACTTAGAAACTGATGAAAAGTTTAATAGAACTCCAGACATTACTGCCGATTTCGAGATGGACGATGAAACTATCGAGAAAGGTACAAATACTCTGGATTACATTAACTCAGGACAAACAAACTTTAAGGGGTATGTTTGTGAGGTTGGTTTGAAGAGTTTGTTTATTGATCACTCTGGTGAAATCTTCTTGGGTAACTGTTGTATTGGTGGACCACAGGGTCACATGGATGAACCAGATGAAATTGCATGGCCTACTAAGAGAGTAATTTGTTCAAAACATATCTGTCACTGTTCTATTGATGTCAATATAAATAAGTGGACTAGGGGATATTTTAGAAAATGAGAGTTGACAAACCCTGGGGATGGTATAAAGATCTTGAGAGAACACCTAATCTTGTTATAAAAAAGATTTACATCAAACCTTTCTCTAAGTTTTCACTTCAAAAACACTCTGAAAGGGAAGAATTCTGGTACATTATCAATGGGTATGGTAAACTGACCCTTGATGATAAGTTTCATACAGTTGGACCTGGAGATTCTTATAAAATTAAAAAAGAACAAATTCATAGAATGGAAGCCTATGCAGATGGTGTAACTTTCGTGGAGGTACAGAGTGGAGAATGCAGAGAAAACGACATCTACAGAATCGAAGACGACTACGGAAGAGAAAACTCTTGAACCACCAATTCCCCAGTTAATTGGATTGGGCTTGTTTTTCTTTGGTACACTTGGTATAATCTATGCTGGGTACGTCCACGGAAACATGCATTTGCTGACGACACTGAAAAACGCTAAAGAATTTTATGGCTAAAAAACAATTCGTAAACAAATCAGGCGACACTTTTGAGTGGGAAGAAACTGAAGAAATGCGTAAAGCAGTTGCAAGACTGCATCAAAATATTCGAGATCTAGAAAAAGATCATGGTAAAAAAGGCGGAGACTACGGAGTAGGTAAATGAAAATCTTTCTTGACACTGCAGATTACGATGCAATCTCTATGAGGTATGACACTGGTCTTATCGATGGAGTTACAACTAATCCTAGTCTGATCAAAAAAAATGGTGAGGATCCTTTTGAGTCAATTAAAGTAATCTCGGAATCGTTTCCTAAGTTACAATCTATCTCTGCTGAAGTAGTTGCAGATGTGGCATGTGACATGGTTGAACAGGCCAAACCTTTTATGGAACTAGATAATGTAACGATTAAAGTTCCGTGTACTGTTGAAGGTCTGAGAGCTTGTCGTCAACTTCGTGACCTCGGTGCAACAGTTAATGTTACCCTTATCTTCTCTGCTGCTCAGGCTGTACTTGCAGCTAAAGCTGGTGCAACTTACGTCTCTCCTTTCGTTGGTCGTCTTACCGATAATGGTTTTGATGGTCTTGAATTGATTAAGACAATTTATGACATCTATGTTAAAGATGGTTGTCGAACTGAGATTCTTGCTGCATCTGTTCGTAGTCCAGAAGTTGTCGCACTTTGTTATCGTGAAGGTTCTGATATCGTGACAATGCCACCTGGAGTTTTTGACCGTATGTATGAAAGTGTTCTAACTAGAGAAGGTCTTGCTATTTTCCAGAAAGACTGGGATTCTATCAACAAATAACATGTACGAAGAACTAAATTGTTTTGAGGAAGCACTTAAACACTTTGGCACTCGGGTTGAAATTATCTGTGCTTTAGAACTTGGTGGCAGACTCCCCTCTGAGGCTGCCTATCAGATGATCAAAGATGAGATGAAGGAACTCAAAAAGTGCCGTAAACAGTTTAACAAAGCCGGCGAGTGCGATAAATAAATTACACAGGTAAAGTATTATGGCTGCGGAAATTACTTCCACTGGTATTCAATTCAGTGATTCTACGCAAGTAAACAGTAGGGGTTGGATGACCCCAGATGGAACTTCAATGTTTTTCTATCAGTCATCCGCCCCTACTCATTGGGTAAAGAGCACCTCTCATGATAATAAGATGCTTAGAGTTGTTAGTGGAAATGGTGGAGGATCTGGAGGTAGTGTTAGTTTTTCTGATTTTAGTAGTAGAAGTTTTACATTTCCATATTCATCCAATAGTTCAACAAATAATAAAACTCTAAGTTCAAACCAAATTCCTTCCCATACACATAGTAATATGGGAACTAAACTTACTTTCTTTCCACAAAATCCAAACGGAACTTATAATGGTGGAGACGTAAGAAGAGGTCCTGGTTGGACTAGGAACACTAATAGTACTGGTGGAGTTTCTGGACCTTCACAACATAGTCATCCGTTCAGTTCATCTGGTACTAGTCCAAGTATTTCCTGTAATATCAATGTTCAGTATATCGATATCATTCAGTGCAACTTCGATATCGACGCATAATAAATAACCATAGCAAACCCTCATCATCCCGTGAAATAAAATGGCAGCAGAAATAGATGGAACTGGTATTGTCTTTAGTGATTCCACTCGACTAGACTCTAAGTATGATATTTTTGCACAAGGAACTTCTTCCATATTCTTTCAGTCGTCTGCTCCAACGGGGTGGTCAAAAAGCACTTCCAACAATAATAAAGCGCTTAGAGTTGTAACTGGATCTGGTGGAGGTACTGGTGGATCAAATACTTTTACTAGTGCATTTCCATCTTCAAAACCAGTTTCTGGTAACTTCCCTATTTCTGGAACGGTTGGTAACCACACTCTAACGTCAAACCAACTTCCGAGTCATACCCATGCTAATGGCGGTGCAGTTACATTGAGTCCTGGTGGCGGAGACGTAAGATCTGGTGGTGGGTGGTCAAGAAGCACTCCAGGCACTGGCAACAATACTACTAATGCATCTTCACATAACCATGGATTTAGTAGTGGTAGTGCAAGTTTTAGTGCAAATATCAATCTTGCCGTGCAATATATTGATGTGATAGTTTGTAGTTTCTCCTGATACCTGAGTTTTTATTATGATGAGATTCAAAAAAGAAGAACCAGGTAATTGGTGTCCTCTGATCAAAAAAGATTGTGTTGAACACAAGTGTGCATGGTATATGCATATTCGTGGAATGGATCCTAATACAGGACAAGATATCGATCACTGGGGATGTGCAGTAGGTTGGATGCCCACTCTCCTCATTGAAAATTCTCAACAACAAAGACAGACTGGTGCTGCTGTGGAATCTTTCCGTAATGAGACTGTTAAAGAGTCTCAGAAGAATCGTACTATGTACGAGGATATGATGAAACAACAATCAATTATGCCAGTTCAAGTTAATCCACTTGAAAACCTTTTGGAGGCCTCTGATGAATCTGACAGTAATAATTGAAGATAAAGCCATCTACGTTGATGGTTTTGTTGTACAACCTGCTGATATGAGTTGGTTTAATCCCGATGATTATGAAAGAGAGGTTAATGCAATTCAGTGGGAAGAAGATTGTGGTGAGATTGAATACGTAGAAGGACCTCCCACTCCCATCGATAACATCGACTTTTTGAAAGATGTTATCACTGTCCATCAACTTGCAAGAGAAAAATTTGAGCAAGATCAGGAAGCTTATAGAAAAGAATGTGAACTCAGTTCTCTTGTCGAATACAATGAAGATGATCCCAAACTAGAGTTTGTGGATTATGATGAAACTCGCGATATTGACGAAGATAAACTAAATGATATTCTGGACGAAATTGATTTTGATCTAGAAGATGAACCTGATAGAGGATATGCTGAACTAGTCCATGCAGATGATGAAGATGGTCCAGAATCTGCAGAAGATATACTTGGAATTGGGTCATTAGATCAGGAACCAGTGCCCCAAACCGAGGATAATGATATAATGCATGAAGATCTCCGTGATGCTCTTGATACTCAAGAGGAAAGTTCATACGAGATGGAAGAGGAAGTAGAAAACCAAATCTACTATGATATTGAAGAATTACTCAAAGAGATATGATTCCTGAACTCCAAGTCAATGATTATACTGTAGTCAGAAACTTCATTGATCAGGAAAGGGCAATAAAACTGGGTTATGAGTTCATGAACTTCTGTGAAGAACATGATGCTGCGGGTGATAATCAGGCAGTAAACTCAAACTCAGTTCATAATTACTTACCTTTTCTTGAGTTACTTTGTGAAAAAACACCTGAGGTGAGTAAGATTGTTGGAGAAACAGTCTTGCCCACCTATGTTTATTCTAGGGTGTATAAGAATGGTTCTGACCTAAAACGACATACTGATAAGGATGAGTGTGAGATTTCTCTTACACTCAATTTGTGTGCAGATAGACCTTGGAAAATATGGATTGAAACTCCTAGAGGAGAAAGGAGATCTGTGATGCTTGCTCCTGGAGATGCCATGTTCTATCATGGATGTAATGCACCACACTGGAGAGATAACTATACAGGAACATACTACACTCAAGCATTTCTACATTATGTGTATAGTAGAGGTGAACGTGTTAACTCTTACTTCGACAAGAATCGACCAGGTGTAAACAACTTTGAACAGAAATCACCAAAACTTTTAGTAGAACCAGGAAGAGGAGAATCAATGATCAGTGATTATATCATGGTAATCAAGGGACTTGTGCCTGAAGATCTGTGCGATGATATTCTAAAAGAATTTCCAGAAGACTCTGTTTATTGGGATCCTTCTACCGTGGGTGCTGGTGATGTCCGTGAAGATATCAGAAGTTGTAATACGATTGGATTATCTAGACTTCCACATCAAAATTTGGTGTATGAAAATCTAGACTCTAGAATGTTTGAGTGTGCAGCAGAAGCTATCAGACAATATAGAGAACGTTGGCCAGGTGTAGAAACAGAAATCGATACTGGTTACGATCTACTTAGATATAGAACTGGAGAGTTCTACACTCAACATACAGACTCATTCAAAGAACAACAAAGATCTGTAACTTGTTCTTTTCATCTCAATGATGACTATGAAGGTGGTGAGTTTGCCTTTTTCAATAGAGAAAAGGTATATAAATTTGAGAAAGGTGATGCGATTCTTTTCCCATCAAACTTCATGTTCCCGCATGAAATCTTGCCTGTAACTTCTGGAACACGCTACTCTATTATTACTTGGTATGTCTGATAAACTTAAAGGTCTCCCAATGGTATATTGGTTGAGTTGTGATATTGATAGGATTGCTCGTATGGAATCCCAGTTTGAAAAGTGGGGTATCCAAAATCAAAAATTTTGGTTCGGTAATCTAAAACCAGATCATTATGAAGTATGGAAAGATAAAGTATTCAAACCAGAATTAATTCACCCAAAAGATTATCTATCCACATGTATTACGATCTCTACACTTGAGATGATTCGTTATTGGTTGGAGAATACCAATGACAAATATCTGATTCTAATGGAAGATGATTATGATTTAGATCTGATCGAGTATTGGCATTTCGATTGGAAAACTCTGATGAAGAATCTTCCTTATGATTGGGATTGTATTCAGTTGGGATTTGAATCGCAGGAATATGTTTCTTTCTTCCTTCATCCAAAGACAAGACATAGTGCCTTTGGACCTGTAATGATCAATAGGTGGTTTGCGGAAAAACTACTTCGTATTCATACAGTTCAGGGAAAATACTTTTTCCTCCGAAGATTTGCGGGATATCCTGGAATTCGTTCACTTGATGTTGATCACTTTTTTGGATTTGTTGGTAGAACATACCAGTTACCACTTATCACTCAAGATCCTTACCTAGATAAAGTGCCAAAGAAACATCACTTTGTCTGCAGAGATCTTTACTATGATTGGTGGGAAAACGAGAGAGATAAGTTTACTCTTAAAGAATTCTTCACTTATGGTAAACCCAACGACGGTGACATGACCAAAATTGTTGATCTATGAAGTTATCCAATCTACCTCCCATCTATTATCTCAACCTTCAGGAGAGGGAGGAGAGACGAGAATACATGGAGAAACAATTTAAGAAATATGAGATCCGCAAGTGGAGGCGCTGCAACGGATCCATTTTTGGGGAGGAAAATTTTCCTGAGTGGAAAAAGTTAGTTCTGGATTCTCAATTTAAGACTCAAAAGAGATTTTATAGTGTATTATTGAATCGATCTGAGATGATCGCCAACTTTCTTTTTGACCTAGATTCTGATGTTGTTCTTCTATTAGAGGACGACTTGTCTTTTCATACGGAGAGATATTTAAACTTTGAGTGGGAAGAGTTTATCGAACGTCTACCCCATAATTGGGACTGTGTTCAACTTCATATCATCGGTGAGAAGTTCATGCCCTTGACACTTTCTCCTTGGTCTGTGAACAATCATAGTGCTGCAGCAATCCTAATCAATAAAAGATATGCAGATAAGTATGTGAATATGTTCATGGAAAATGGTAAGTGGAGATTTTTGAATAACTACGGGTATAGTAATGATCTTCCCGAGTATCATTATCACTCTGCAGACTTCATCCCATATCAAGTGGGTACGACTTATTCTTTCCCTATGTTTGTGACCAACTCTAAGTTTGAGAGTGATGGCTCTGGAATCAATGCTTTGGCTAAACGATCTGACGCAACTGTGTTAGAATGGTGGAAGAATAATGAAAAGAGTTTGGAAGAAATGATGTATCTTGATCGTCCTATGTTTGCCCAACTATGAAACTGAAAGGTCTTCCGACTTTATATTATCTGAATCTAGACGAACGACCAGATCGTAGGGAATACACAGAACTACAATACGATGAGTTGGGGATCACTAACTTCAAGAGATTTTCTGGTTCTGAGTATAAATTTGATAATTTTTTAGATTGGAAAGAACGGGTAATATTGAATGATATGTCTGATTGTGTCAGATGGAGACAACATATCATTGAAATTGCAATAGCAATCTCTACTCTCGATATGATTAAACATTGGTTGACTACGACCAATGAGAAACATCTTCTACTAATGGAAGATGACTACGATTATCGATTCGTCAAATATTGGCATTTTGATTGGGAATATTTGATGAATCATATTCCTTTTGATTGGGACTGTATCCAACTTGGGTTTGAAAACGAACATGAGATTCCATGTTTTCTTCATCCAATCAGATCACATCATGATTATGGTCCTATTCTAATTAATAGACCATATGCAGAGAAGTTGATGAGACTTTTTACTGTTGGTGATCAATACGATCTTTCCCAGAGGATTCAAAACTATAAGTGGGGAAAGATGTTAGATATGCCCAATAGGACTATTGATTATTTCATGTGTCACTCAGGTAATACATACTGTATGCCTTTGATTAGTGTTAATCCTCATATCGGGAGTTATGAACAAAACTTTGTAAGAACTGATCGACCAGATCTTGATCTTGCCAGAAAGGCATATAATAAGTGGTGGACCGTCATGCGTGATGAGTATACTCTAGAAGAGTTTTTCATGTACGGTAAACCAAATGATTATGTGATCACTCCAGAAGAACCTGACATCGACGATTATTATGTTTGAACATGTGAGACAGTTTGAAGAACAAGTTGCAGACTTCTATGGTGCTCCATATGCAGTCGCAACAGATTCTTGTACTCATGCAATCGAACTCTGTCTTAGGTTGCACTATCCATTGGTAGTTCCGCAGATACCTAAACATACATACCTTTCTGTTCCAATGACTTTCATGAAGTTGGATATTCCTTTTCTTTTGACGGATCGTAAGTGGTGTGGTTGGTATCCCATCGCTAATACTAATATTATCGATGCTGCGGTTTATTGGGAAGAAGGTGGTTATATACCAGACAAGAATATGTGTTTAAGTTTTCAGTTTAAGAAACATCTGAGTTTGGGTCGAGGTGGGATGATTCTTACCGATAATGAAAGAGACTATCATCAACTACAGAGAATGGTGTATGATGGTAGAGATATGACTAAACCTTGGGCAGAACAAGATATTACTACGGTTGGATATCATTACTACATGACACCAGAGACTGCTATCGAGGGTATTCGTAAGTTCCCCATGGCAAAAGACATGCAACCTAAATCCTGGTCTTGGGAGGATTATCCAAATCTATCAAAACTCACTGTATTTCAATGAAACACATAGAACCAGATTGGAATATCGATCAGTTCAAACAACTGAACTATACCTTAGCGAGTCACAACGATCCGTTAGTTGTCAATGAATACTTGTGGGCTGGACATAATAAGTCCAAGATGACTATCTACAAGTATCATGAACCGAATCCCATGCCAGAAAGTATGGAATATATTCGAGATCAGTTCTCATTTTGGTCTGATGTTTGTGTTGCAGTAAATCACTTCAAACCTGGTCAATACCTACCTATGCACAAAGACTTGTATGGGAGATATGCTAGAATGACTGGTGCATATCCAGCATTTATCATGAGATGTATGGTTATGCTTGAAGATAGTTTTCCTGGTCAAATTTTGCAGATCAGTGATGAGTGTTATGGTAAATGGTCTGCGGGCGATTGTTTCTATTGGGATTATGATACCCCACATGCGTTTTATAATATGAGTATGATTGATAGATACGCAGTTCAAGTTACAGGTGTTTGCAATGCATACCCCATGTGATATTCCTAATTTAGATATTCATATTACTCATAGGTGTAATTTTTCTTGTGATAGTTGTTCTCACTTTTCTAATCACAAGTTTACCGATGAGGTAAAATTTGATGATTTCAAAGACTGGGTAGATCTTTGGAAAAATAGACTCAATCCTGCCAAGATTGGTATATTAGGTGGAGAAACATTCTTAAATCCCAGAGTTGCTGAGTATTGTGAATATACAAGAAAGTGTTTTCCAAATTCTAGGATAGAACTAGTAACAAATGCATTTATCTTGAAGGATATATCTGAAACTTTGATTAAAAATGATATAGTTCTTGCAGTATCTGTTCACCACAACAGCCCAGAATATAAGAAAACTCTCGCAAAGAACAAAAAAATTATTGAGAGTTGGGGTGTTAAGGTAGAATATTGGAATAGTTTCTTGAAATGGCAAAAAGTTTATAAAGGATATGGAGAAAATATTGAACCCTATGAAGACAATGATCCAGAAAGTAGTTGGAATAACTGCCCTACTGGACAGAACTGTTTCCAACTTCATGAAGGTAAGATGTGGAAGTGTGCGCCACTCGCGTTCTTGCCAATGATGAATAAAAAATATAAGCTGTCTGAAAAGTGGGATAGATACTTAGAGTACGTTCCTCTGTCATCAGATTGTACGACTGAAGAACTACAAAAGTTTATTAATCGTGGTGCAGAATCTTATTGTTCTATGTGTCCATCTAAACCACATTATTTTATGAAAGATATGCCTTATGGGAAGTAAAAATGAGTGGGGTCAACTCCGAAAAGTAATTGTAGGTCACGCTGAGGGTGCGAGAGTTCCTGAAATGGACAGGAGTTTGCGTCTAATCAACTATGCGGATCGTGATGATGTTTCGGATGTTCCGTGTGGATTGTATCCACAACAGGTTATTGATGAAGCAAATCAAGATCTAGAATTACTGGTAGATCTATTTGTTCAACTCGGAATTGCAGTCGGTAGACCTCACTATGAACCCACACCATACTATAATTACTGCCCTAGGGATCTTGTATTTGTCCATGGTGATAAGACTTACGCAACTCCCTCCCCACTGAAGGCAAGACGATTCAATTTTGGATCTATTTCCCATCATTTTAATCAGTTAATTCCTATCACACCTTCATACTCTATGAGTTTGTATGATGATCACTGTGTGGGGAACAAAGACATTCTTGCATTGACTGAACATCATCCTGCATTTGATGCCGCAAATATCATTAGAGCGAACGATGACATCCTCTATTTGGTGTCTAACAGTGGAAACAAGGCGGGTGCTCAGAAGTTACAATCACTCCTCCCTGACGCGAAGGTACACCTATTAGAGGGTGTTTACAGTTATATGCACATTGATACTACAGTTGCATTTTTGAGGGAGGGATTGCTTCTTGCAAATCCAGAAAGAATCACAGATAGAGACCTTCTACCTGGACCATTCAGGGACTGGGACATCATATGGTGTCCAAAGCCTGTTGACATTGGTTATTACCCTGGTTATAATCATGCTTCAGAGTGGATAAATATGAATTTATTCAGTATTAACCCAAATCTGGTTGTACTGGAAGAACATCAAGAACCAACCCGAAAAGTTCTGGAGAAACATGGAATTGAATGTGCTATGTTGCCCATGAGACAGTCCAGAACCTTAAGTGGTTGTTTCCACTGTGTTACCTTAGATCTAGAAAGAGATGACTGAACCAACTAAAATTCATCCATCGGGACTTAACATCATAGAGAACTCCAATGGATCCTATTCTTTCGAGTGGGATTCTAAAGACGAACGTTGGAGTTGGATGAATGATTTGACGGACGAAGAGATTAAGGTTATTATTGAGGCTGCAATCGAGTACGAAGCTACTCGTCCAGTTGACGTTGAAACTATTGAAGAGGTCTACGATGAATCAGAAGACGTATGAAGAACAACGCAAACAACGTCTAGACGAAGCGGTGTTTGATTACATTCAAGACGAAAAAGTAACTCCTAAGCAATTTTATGAGGAATTGCAAGAGGTGCTTTTAAATAACAGTAAGTATTTTCAAGAACAGGCGATGCGAGTTGATCGTATGCGCCAACTAGTAACAGAAGGTTTTGACTCTCCTGACATGTCTCGATACAGTCAGTACACTGAAGCTGAAATTGATGCCATGTGTCATGAAGCTGATCGTAAAAGTAAAGAAGAGATCAATCTGGAAATCCAAGCCAACTCCCCTTTCAATGATGGTTGGACTCAGGAGTTTTATAAGGAACAACTGAAAGACCTTAAACACTCTAAGTATTATTACGATACTGATCGAAATCGTTGAAACCCTAACAATACTAGATAAAATACTACTAGATACTTACGCACTATGACTTTTAAGAGAGAAAAAAAAGAACTCTGCTCCGAAGAAATTGAATCAATGGAGAAAGCCATAGAAGAGTCGGGGATCGTAGCTATTCATCCCGATAAAATGGAAGAATGGGCCGAACACCTTGTCAGAAAATTGAAGTCATAGTACAATTATCCCACGTATGTATTTTCTATGAAATTTATCGTCTATAGTAAAGATGGATGCCCCCACTGTTATAAAGTAAAAACCGTTCTTGAACTTTGCGGTATGGACTGCACCGTCTACGAATTAGGGGAAGACTACACAAAACAAGAATTCATTGATAAATTTGGTGAAGGATCTACTTTCCCCAGAGTTATCTGTGATGATGAACTTCTCGGTGGTGCCCGAGAAACCATTTCATACCTCAGAGAAAAGTCACTAGTATGAATACCAAGGATCAGGAATTGCACATAAATAGAGGTGTGGAGCTACTATTAAGGAGAAAGAAAACCCCTGAAAAATCGAAAACATTCCATGTAAAATTCGGTAAAATGCTTTCTCTCCTTAAACGAGAGATTCATATTTACTTTGAATTTTCGACAGATATTAAAAAAATTAAGTAGAGTCTCTCGGAGGATAGAGCTATGACAGGTCCCGTAATTGCACTTTTCAGCATGATGACCTTTATGTTCCTATTGATTGGTGGCATAATTGGTTGGCTTTGGAAAGAACACGTAATTTACTCCTCCGCAGGTTTAGGATCAGTTCATCCTGAAATGTTTGATGAAAATGGGAATGTAATTCCTGATGAAATTTTAGCAGTACGATTTGAAAACGATTATGACTACGACGAAGAGGACGACGACAACTAAACGTAAGTCTACCACCACTACCCGTAAACCTGCAGCTAAGAAATCATCGACTCCGAAGGTAGTTCTCACTCCTTCATCAAGAGTCGATGAAATTCTTTCCGCAGTTGTTGCAGAGAGAACTAAAGCAAAGAAGATCGAAATTCTTCAACAATATAACGAAAACTTTATCAAATCAGTCTTCATCTGGAACTTTGATGAAACTGTAAAATCCGATCTTCCACCTGGAGAAGTGCCTCTTACTGCACAGGAAGATCGTGAACTCACCGCTTCTAGTATTCGTAAAGAGTGGGATAAACTTTATAACTTTGTGAAAGGCGGAAACGATTCTATGAATCGCCTTCGTAAAGAAACGATGTTTATCAATATCTGCGAACAACTTAATCCAAAAGAAGCTGAGATTCTTATCCTTGTTAAGGATAAACAACTCCAAACAAAGTACAAGATCACCCGAGAACTAGTCGAGGAAGCATATCCCGACATTCAATGGGGTGGTCGTTCTTGAGGTAACCATGGGTAGCGTGAAAGTATTAATTGAAAACTGCGATGCAACCGCAGCTGAAGATAGGGGGTTGCCGAGTAACTCATACTTGGTAACATACCTAGATGAAGAACAAAACAAAAAACAAGATATTACTCAGGGTGGACAAGTAGACATCTTTGATTATTATTACGACAAGTATAAGAATCTCCAAGCCTTGGATTGGACAAATGGTACAGTGAATCCTAAACTGTACGGATACAAACCAGCCGAAGAAAAAAAGAAAAAAAGATGAGTGAAGGATTTAAGGGTTTTACTGATAAGGAGGATCAAGAGTTAAAACTCAATATCCGTACTAGTGAAATCGACAAAATTATCAAACAGTATAAAAAACTGAAGAAGTATCAAAAGTCTTCCATACACGAAATCGCCAAACTCAGTAATAAACAAACTCAAATTGAAAAACTGGTGAACGAATACGGTATTGATCCAGAGGCGTTACAAGACTAAAAACTGTATCGTCTTATACCAAATGGGTTGACTATATAGAATATAGGAGTTATAATACTCCAGTACGTTCATCCCACTTTCGGGTGGGACGCAAGTAAGTCGCGGAACGGAGCGTTCATCCCATGTTAGAACTACTTTTTTATTCTAGTATGACCTGCACTGATGCTGATGCATTAATGCTCAAAATCAAGGCACAACAACATCTTGAACCTAGAATTCAGATCGAACTGGTCGAGACCATAAAGGAATCTGTACCACAGTGTGATTTCTACTGGGACGCAAACGACTAAAGGAACGGGCCTTAAAATCCAATTACTTTAGGAAACGACAATGAACACACTAAATCTCATCAAAAAGCAAATCGAGAAAGCAGCTGCTCTCCATAATGCACAGATTACTCATACCTCATATCGTGGTGTTGAGTATGATACACGTTGTGTAGAGTCCAAGGAGTCTCACGGCACCTTCTGTTATCGTGGTCACACTTATAAGAAGTGAGGCAATTATGCAAGCAATTCAAGTAGCATCATTAGGCTCTATTTTAAGCATTGCATTTCTTGGTTTACTTTATGGGGAACTCACACTTTTATATAAGAGGTGAGATATGTTGAAGATCAGTTTACATTATGATCTTCCAACATATGACCCCCAAAAACACGATCCAGATGAAACATTCGCGTTTTTGACGTATCGTGGAGTACATTATGCTAAGAGGGTTAATTTAAAATCACTTAGCATTCCAAGTTGGAAAGTATTCAAGAGAGGGTAAAGAACCCTCTCTTTTTTTGTATTTTTGTATCAAAGACAACAAACTTAGTAAATTTGTGTGTAAACCGTAACATTTTTGCTATATAATGATAGAATTAAGGATGGAGAGATGAACTGAAATTTATTCTTTTCGCTATGGTATAAAAACTAAATTGGAGGTGGAAAATGCACAATTTATTATCCCGTGCTCAACTTGATGAGTGGAGACATTTAGAACGCACCATCGATGATTTAGAATATGAAGAACAAAGAATCAGTGACTACTACGAGTGTTTGATCGAGTGCGATGTACTAAACCAAACGGAGTGTAAACGAGTATGCAGAAAAATCCTTGATCCATGAGTTTTGTCCAAGAGATCGTCCTCAGGAGGTTGGTGACAACCTCCTTTTTTTGTGTTAAAATAAATAGGAACAAGGTTTTTTATGCAAAAAGAAAAACTAAAATTAATCGTCCGAAATCTTAAGTCACTGGTTGACCTCTTGGAGTCTGAAGTCTATTCCGATCCAGACGCTTATGTGGTAAAATCAAAGACAAACACCTATACAACTAGTGACAACGATGACGACGGATACCCAGACTAAAGATTCTATGACAAACCAAATCAAACTTATCGCCCTAACTCAAGGTGCAGGTGAACTTCTTGAGAAAACGGCGCAGGAAGTTATTTCGTATGTCGCTCGTGTGAGCAATCCAAACAATCAATTAAACTTTGATACTTCTGCAGGTCTCCTCAAGTATTGTATCAAACACGAACACTGGTCGATCTTTGAACAGGCCTATATGACTCTGGAGATCAATACGACCAGAGCTATCGCGGCTCAAATTTTGCGCCATCGCTCATTTACATATCAAGAGTTTTCCCAGCGTTATGCTGCGTCTACTTCTCTTGACCCAATCAAGATGCCCGAGTTCCGTCGTCAAGATACTAAGAATCGTCAGAACAGTATTGATGATATGGATGAATTTGAGATTCAAAGACTGCAACTGCAGACACAAACTCTATTCGACTCCGCAACTGCACTGTATCAACAGATGTTAGATCGTGGCGTTGCAAAGGAGTGTGCTCGAAATATTTTGCCCTTGGCCACGCCAACAAGAATTTACATGACGGGATCATGCCGTTCATGGATTCATTATATCAATCTGAGATCTGCTAACGGTACGCAGAAAGAACACATGCAGATTGCAGAGGGATGTCGTGAGATTTTTGTCGAACAATTCCCAGAGATTGCAGCTGCTTTAGAGTGGTAATATATAAGATAGTCTAGGAGATTCCATGGCTTATTACCACGTTGCCGAGTACAATGCAGCATGTCAATTAATTGAATTCAAAGAAGGTAAATGGGTAGTTGAGTTCACCAAACCAAGTGGAGAAGTCGTAGTAGAAATGATCGATGACGATAAAATTAGTTCTTTGAATTGTTACGGACAGGAGAGTAGTTATTAACAATGTCAGTTTCTGTTATTTGTGCGTGTAGGGATAGAATCAAACCTTTGACGATATCCCTTTCTTCTTGGTTATTGTTTGATCAGATTAAAGAGATAATCATCGTTGACTGGTCTTCTAAAGAGGAGATCGGTCACTTGACAAAACTAGATGACAGGATCAAGGTGATTCGGGTCAATGATGAAGAGTTCTTCAATCAACCCCAACCCTTGAATCTTGCTGCGTCTATGGCTACAGGAGAGTTTATCCTGAAGTTTGATGCTGACCATATTCTGAACCCTTACTACAATTTCTTTCATGTCAACGGTATCTTTGACGAGGAATCGTTTGTAAGTGGTGTGAACGACAAGGTGGGGGATGAGTGTCTCCATCCTATCTGGGGACTCTTGTACGTCCGCCGAGAGCACTTTGAGAAGGTCGGTGGCTACAATGAGAAGATGGGTAAGTACTATGCGGTAGAAGATGATGAAATCTCCATCAGACTCCAGGCCGCGGGTTATACGTGTTGCCCTATCGATATGCGTGTTCTGAGTGCAATCCACATCCCACATAATGATGAGGTCAGAATCTCTAACTTTGAGGGATATGCAAAGGATCGTGAGTTCCTGGATGTCTTTGAGAAACAGACTGGACAGTGGTACAAAGATCGCATTGATGAAGTGATCGCCCCTGGTATTATGGGTATCCTCAACAGCAAAGAACTGAAGAAGACCAAGTTCAAGTATCTGACTGAACAACACAAAGAGAAGAACATGGAAATCTTCGGTCTCAAAGAATATATCGACAAGTCTCGATATGACTATGGTGGTATTGACTTTGACCAACCAAACTTCAGGTTGTATGACTGGAAGACTAAAGAAGTAGAACCTAATTACTTTATTGCTACGAAGAAAAAGAAATGAGTGTATCGGTGATATCTGCCTGTATGAACAGGGTGGATCCGTTATCCATTTCTATTCAATCGTGGGCAATGAATGACCAGATTGATGAAATCGTTTTCGTTGACTGGTCATCAGACAAATCCTCGGAACATCTCACTAAGATCAGTCCAAAGATCAAACGTGTATATGTTCCTGATCAAAAATACTTTAATCAACCTCAACCACTGAATCTTGCATTTAAGATTTCAAGTGGCGATCAAATCTTGAAACTGGATTCGGATACAATCCTCAATCCATACTTCAATTTCTTTGATGAATTTAGTGTTGATGAGTTTAGTTTCGCCTCTGGTTTGTATTCCCCAGGACACAAGTGTTTGCGTCCAATCTGGGGAACTATTTTTGTCAATAGAGAAAACTATGCAAAAGTCGGTGGATATAATGAAGCAATGGGAGAGTTTGTTGCTTGGGAAGATGATGAGATTGTAAATCGTTTCTTGCTCTCAGGACTAGAACATCGTAGAATCCAAGCGTCGAAGAATACTATCTTCGCCATGCCCCATGACAATAAGAAGAGAATCGAGAACTTCAAAGCTTATAATGAAAACAAAGAAATTGAAAAGAAGGTAAGAACTCTTATGGAAAAGAAGGGGTATGATATTGAAGATAATATCGACTATGCAATTCTTTCTCACCACACAATTCTGAATAACAAGAAATATAAACGATATAAAGGTGACAGTTATTATGCGGAACCAGTTGTAGACTGGGACGTAACACAAGTTGATGAACAGAACTATGTTTGTCAAAAAATCATCCACTAAATAATTTTGTAGTCTGACATTTATCATGCCCACATATCCTGTAAAGAATTTGAAAACTGGTGAAGAACAAGAATTGAATATGTCCATCGCGGACTACGATCAATGGAGAAAAGACAACCCCGACTGGGATAAAGACTGGTCGAAAGGTTGTGCTGCCGCCCAAGAAGTTGGGGATTGGCAGAATAAACTGATCTCCAGAAACCCAGGGTGGAACGATGTCTTGAAAAAGGCAGGTAAAGCCCCTGGATCTCGTGTAAAACCCTTCTAACCAACAACGTATGCCCAGATCAAAGAAGTCCAACGGCGGAAACATTGGTGTTGGCATGAGTGCCAAACAAATGAGACGTAAGAAACCCATCAATACCGATTTGATGGTTGATATTAATCCTCTAACAGACAATCAGAAAAAATTCTTTGATGAGTATAAGAGTGGTAAGAACATGTTCGCTTACGGTGCTGCAGGTACTGGTAAGACTTTTATTGCCCTGTATCACGCACTGAGAGATGTTCTTGATTCTGAGACTCCATATGACAAAGTTTACATTGTAAGATCTCTGGTATCCACGCGAGAGATTGGTTTCCTTCCTGGAGACCACGAAGACAAAGCCGCACTTTACCAAATTCCATATAAGAATATGGTGAAGTATATGTTTGAACTTGCTTCAGACTCAGACTTTGAGATGCTCTATGGTAACCTCAAAGCACAAGAAACTATTTCATTCTGGTCCACAAGTTTCATCCGTGGTACTACTCTAGACAGAGCAGTAGTTGTTGTTGATGAAATGCAAAACTTGAACTTCCATGAATTAGATAGTATAATTACAAGGATTGGTGAAGATAGTAAGATTGTATTCTGTGGTGATGCTACCCAGACCGACCTTACTCGATCCAATGAAAAAAATGGTATCCTTGATTTCATGAAAATTATTCGTGCAATGGAATACGATTTTTCAACTGTAGAATTCGGAACCGAGGACATTGTACGTTCTGGTCTTGTTAAAAACTACATTGTCACTAAACTAGCAATGGGTATGTAATGTTTGAACATCTTGATTATTTGAAAGATGAAGTTGATTTAGAAGCACAGAATATCGAAGGGACTCGTTTTTATCGGGTCCCTTCTGGTAAGTTGTATCCTTCAATCACCTCTATTACCAGTTTCTATGGACGCCAGAAGTTTATCGACTGGCGTAAGAAAGTTGGTAATGAAGAGGCAGACAGAATTACTCGGATTTCTACTGCTCGTGGAACTAAGTTTCATGATCTGGTAGAACAGTATATGTTGAACAATAACGTAGACGATTTCAAACCTCTACCAACTACAAAGTTTCTTTTTCTCAAGGCTAAACCTTTTCTAGACCGTATAAATAATATACACGCTTTAGAAAAATCACTGTACAGTGATTACCTTGGACTTGCGGGTCGCGTTGATTGCATCGCGGAGTACGAAGGAGAACTCGCAGTCATTGACTTTAAGACATCTAAGAAGATCAAACCAGAAGAATGGATTGAGAACTACTTTGTTCAAGAAGTAGCCTACGCTTGCATGTATTATGAAATGACTGGAATTGCAGTTGAAAAATTGATTACCATTATGGTAGCTGATAATGGAGAATGTCACGTCTATGAAAAACGCAACAAAAGTCACTATATTAAACTTCTTACCAAGTACATCAGAGAGTTCGTCGAACACCACACCGAATCTTATGCCAAACACTGAAAAGGTAGACTCACTAATAAAAGAAAAGTTTCTTTGTCAGTCAAAGTTTGCACAAGACATCGAGTATCTCGTCGCGACCTCTAAGATTAACTATATCGAAGCAATCGTAACTTATTGCGAAGAAAACGGTATTGAGTTTGAATCTGTGTCTAAATTAATTTCTAAACCTCTAAAGGAAAAACTTAAGTGTGAAGCGACTCAACTTAACTTCCTCAAAAAAACCAGTCGTGCTAAATTGATGTTTTAATGATGACACCGCTAGATGTTTACAAGACATACCTAGCATTCAAAAATCATTTCACCAAGAAAAACTACGACTACTTTCAATATTGTGGGAAGTCTCGCGCATCGAAGGAGGCTTTCCACAAGAGAAAGGATCGGTATTTCTTTGAACGTATGTCACGAAAGAAGAGTGACGACGAAATCAAACAGTATTTTCTCGCCAACTTTGTTGAATGTAGTGATCCCAGTAAACTGTGGATCGGTGAAATTATTGAATCGGGTGAGTCTAATTACCAGAATTGGTTAAAGAGATCTCAGAGTCTCACATATCTGTTTAAGACTGAAGTAGAAGTCTTTATCAACAAAAAGAATTTTGAACAACTATTCAAAGTAGAAGGAACAAATCATCCAGACATCCTAAAGAAGCATTTGCAAGGTGCAATCTCTATAGAGACAATGGTAATCCTCAATTTGATATTAGGATTTGTGCCTAACTTTGACAAAAAACTAATCGATCCTGTTTGGGAAACCACCAGTCTACGACTCAAAAAATATCAGGCTTTCCTAAATAATGACAGCAGCAAATACAAAAAAATCTTAAAAGAAATAGTACTATGAGTGGATTCTTCGATTCAGAAATCGTAAAAGAACAAATCAAAGAAATGGAAGATCTCCAACAGGAGATCATTGAAAGAACAATGTCTGCTCCATTTATGGATGGACCTGAAAAGAAGGAACATGTTGACCTGATGAGACAGTTCCTAGATAAACAAAAGAACCTGTGTTTCAGAATTCAACTCTCCCAAGATCCACAAGCATTGGAAATGAAAGAAAGGATCAAAGAAGCTGCTGTCATGTTGGGAATGAATCCCGAAAGTGGTATCAATGAATTCTTTGAGAAAATGGACGAGACACTAGATTACTTAGAAGAAATTACAGACGAGTAAAATGAGTTACCAATACACAATCGATTCTAGATATTGTTATCACAACGGTGAGATTGTGGATATGTTTTTTATAAACGGTATACCATTTACATTCGATGATCTTCCTAAAATCATGCAGGATGATCCATACATTCAAATAGAAGCAAAGGACCATCAAACATATACAATAGAAGATATGTATCGGTGGTCTTCCTACCTGATCATGGAGGAGTGCCATCCACTCCTGTTTGAGTTAGACTTGAAGAATCCTGAGGAACTTCCCAGGAATTAAAAACCAGGGCTTGACATCCCTTCTTGCGACCTGTAAGATAAAGTCGTCCCAAAAGCCAAATACACACAATACGGAGCTACAACATGTCTTTTGCTGATCTCAAGAAACAGTCCCGCGCTGGTTCGCTGACTGATAAACTGATCAAGAAAGTCGAAAAACTTAATAGTGGAGAGTCCAACGGTGACGACCGTCTCTGGAAACCTGAAGTCGATAAGGCAGGTAACGGTTACGCCGTGATCCGATTCCTTCCCGCACCTGAAGGGTGCGAACTTCCCTGGGCCCAAGTTTGGAGTCATGCCTTCCAAGGTCCTGGTGGTTGGTACATCGAGAACTCTCTGACTACTCTGGGACAGAAAGACCCTGTGTCTGAACACAATCGTACCCTGTGGAACAGTGGTCGCGATTCTGATAAAGAGATTGCACGTAAACAGAAACGTAAACTGTCTCACTACGCAAACATCTATGTGGTGAAGGATCCCACCAACCCTCACAACGAAGGTAAGGTGTTCCTCTATAAGTTCGGTAAGAAGATCTTTGATAAGATCACCGAAGCAATGCAACCTCAGTTTGCTGATGAGGAAGCAATCAATCCCTTTGACTTCTGGAGTGGTGCAAACTTCAAACTGAAGATCCGCAAGGTCGAAGGTTACTGGAATTATGATAAGTCTGAGTTTGATAGTCCTAGTGTTCTTCTGGATGATGATGACAAACTGGAGTCCATCTACAAGAACTTGAACGATCTGAATGAGTTCACCGATCTCAAGAACTTCAAGTCCTATGAAGATCTGAAGAAGCGTCTTGACTATGTTCTTGGTCACAAAGGTACTCCTAAGTTCCAAGATCAGGAGACCGTTGAAGAAGATGCACAGTGGGAACGTGAACGTAAGGGTGACTTCTCTGAGTCCAAGTCCTACAATGCACCCGCTGCAAGTGGTGGTTTCAATGACTCGGATATCACGCCACAAGCGTCTACAGAGACAACTGAAGAAGAAGACGATGCACTGAGTTACTTCCAGAAACTCGCAGAGTCCTGATACTAGAAAGGAGGGTTAATACCCTCCTTTTTTTATATTCCAGATAGTTTAGGATTATATGTTTGAGTAAGATTGGAATTAACTGAAGTTTTTAAAGTAGTATCATAAAGCATAGACCGTTTTAGGTCATCTTTAATCACAGCAATATACTCTGGTTTTGGTAATCTGATAATTCTCTTAGCCTCATTACGAGAAACTTCATACTCATAATTGGTAATTGGTTTTGCAATCTTATTGCCTTTCAGTTCTTGGATAACTCCCTGACTATCCATATATTCAAATGCCTTGGTTAGTTGAAGTTCCCACTGCGTTCCACTCCATCTATACACTTTATTATTTGCAGAATATATATCACCAACTTCTGTTACAATCGTTTCTTCTGGTTCAATATCAAATGTAACTACAGGAGGATCATAATAATTTTCACCAGGATCTGTAATTGTTACGGATACTAACTCACGACCAATTACTGAAGTAATCCCAGCCGCAGATCTGAATGTTGGAGGTAATCCGAGTGTTACTTGAGGAGTAACTGTATATCCAAATCCTGCCTGAGTAATATCAAAAGAGGTTACATGGAATCCATTATCACCCTGTGTGAGTATTGCAGTAGCTGCTGCAGAAACCGCAGTGAAAGGTGTTCCAATAGCTACTGAAGGATTTTCAGTATAACCAAATCCAGTTTGAGTAATACTAAATCCATTAACTCTACCCAAAGAATCTACAGTACAGATTGCTTTTCCTTTTGATCTATTCTCAAACTGAGCAACCTTATCATCACCCTCACCAACAACCCATAGTGTTTCTTTGTTGTCTTCTCTCACAAATGCATCCGTAGGTTGATCTGCTCTGTTAGCAACGAAGAAAGTTTCAGAGTTTGTAATGTTACTTAGATCGTATGCAACATCTAAATCAAATCCATGAATGGATCCAGAGTCTTGACCTACAACATAAAGTTTTTTACCATCATCTCCGAAAGTAAATCCAACCAGATCAAAGTCCTGTACAAGACTGCCTATATTTGTGGTAGAACCCAATGTTGGACTGGAAAGATTATATGCAGCTGTTAGATTATATGTTTTGATACTATCTGGATTATTACCATCCAGAATAAACATTTTTAGTCCATCTCCACTAAATCTAACTCCACCAGGGGCATCTAATGTGAATGATGTTGAATAAATTGCAGTTGATAGATCCCAGGGAACAACTAACTGATAATATGCAACCTTCTGAGTTCCACTAAGACCACCAGTTACAAACAAAGCAGCTCCATTATTTGTAACGTCAACACCAGTACAATAAGAGAATTGACTACTAGCATCTAAGGTTGGTCCTGCTGCAACAGTCTCAATATCCCATGGAGTGGAGAGATAAAACTCCTTGATTTGGTTTGGACCAGTCATACTGGCCGTGTAAATCTTGTAACCATCGGGTTTGATTGCCATACCCTCAACGTCACTTCCAACCCCGATTGGAGATTTCTTTCTATATCTTGCACCAACAACATAGTTTGGTGGTAAACTAATCGTTACTGCAGGTGCAGTCAAACCGTATCCAATACCTGGATCAACTACGGAAACTAAATTAAGTCTACCCGTGGCATTTAGAGTCGCGATTCCAGTTGCATTTCTAGATGGATATGGTTGAGAAATTGTTACCACGGGAGGAACTCTATATCCTGCACCAGTATTAAATCCAACTGTTGTACTAAAGCCACTAAGATGGAAATTTTCTATTTCTGCGGTTGCAGTTGCTGCTATAGTCTCTGGTGGTGCTGAAAAACCAATCTTAGGATTTCTGGGATAACCTCTACCCCCACTAGAAATTGATGCAGCATTTACAACAAAATCTTCGACAGATGTCAAGATAGTTGCACCTATACCAGGTAAAGTGATTACTGGAAAGGTTACTCCTGGTGGATTTGTAGTAATTCCTTCATACTGAGGTGCATCATAATAAGACTTATCTACTTCTAAACCACCAGGAACTAATAATCTACCAAAAGCATCGGCAGTTTGTACAGTTTCGTAGTGATGAATCTCTGTAAGTTTATCTTCATCACCATATTTTTCTATCAAATAATTGTGAAGTTCTGAATTATTCAGAGGCCAATCACTATAATAATCTTGAATATTGTTTACGAGTCTTACAACCCAGTCCAATCCAGAATCACCATACACTTTTTGAGCAATTTGTTCTGGTCTTTCATTTTCTTCTACTTGATAAAAATCAAAAGTGGTGAAGATTGATTCTAAATCATTTCTGAGTTTACTTCTTCTGAATAAATTTTTCGCTACGGTAACTTCATCATTGGTTTTAGATCCCTTGAATCTGTTAACATATTCTATATTTGGTAGATTTTTGAAATATGCCATGAGTTTTAGTAACCGATGTCGTCTAGGTCTTTGTAGTCATTAAAGTCACCACTATATATCGGAGTTAGTTCACCAAACTCCATGACAATTGTCACAGAAACTGGTTGACCATCATCATATGCTGACCACATTCTATCTGGAGAATAGTCTGTTGTAAATTTTCTCAATGCACAAGTTTTGAATTTAGGCATTCCTTTATTTTCTTCTTTTCTAGTTGTTCTGAACGATACTCCAAAAACATTTGGTGTCTTTAAAAAGAAATTTTGCCCATCGTTGATTTGATTTCTAGGAGACATTCCTTGTTTAAAGAATCGAATAATTCTTCTAATTTCTGCAGCCTCAGCTTGACTTCTTGCAGTCATTCTGTATGCAAGTCCAAAGTTTCTAAGTAGTGGTGATCTGAATAATAGTTCCATGTTAGGGTTTGGAACAATACCAGCACCCCTAGCGAGAATAGTTTCTGCTGAAACGTTTATTCCTGCTGCTTTTAATATATTACTTGATACCACAGTACTTAAAAGTTGTTTACCAGATTCGCTGCTTGTTACTCCTTGAGCAGCGTCAAAAATAGCTTTTGCTGCAATACCTGTTCTTGCACCGCCACCTATTCCCCCTAATCCAAAGGTAGTACCCTGACCACCGCCAGTGGCGATATTGACGCCGGCCTGACCCAGCGCCGTGAGGGCGCCCGCGGCCAGATAACCTGTTGTATTACTAAGAACTGATTGTGTTACTCCAGCAGCAAGAGTGTTCATGGTATCTTCACCATATTTAACTCCTCTCTCTTCTTGGAAACTTTGAGGCATTGGTAATATTACCATACCTTTAGGGTCCTTATATCTACCTTCAGCAGCTCCTTGAAGAAGTCCGTCTTTAAAAATGTTTTGAGCGCTTTTACCTTCAATAAATTCTAGTTCATTTGGAGCTTGATAATTAAATTGTGTAATTACACATGTATCCATTTTATGTTCTAAATTGCCTTTTAGGGCAATGGGATACACTAATACAGTCTTCTCATCAAATGAAGACCCTGGAGCGTATTTGTCATTTTGACCTAATTTGTCTAATGCATTTGGAGTATTAACGATTGTTTCTATAGTGCTTCCTAAGTTGAAGCCGGGTAAGAGATTATCAAGTAAATCAGCAAAATTTCCTATAGAACTACCAGTTGTCTGTGCTGGAGTTTGTGGATTACTACTATTACTGCTTGGGCTGGTTAGTGGATTTTTATTATTTGAATTAAATGCCTTAGCCCATGGGGGAGCTATATATCCAGCTGGATATACCATTCCCTGTAACAATGCTAGACTCAAAAGTTTCTGTTCTACAGATTTTAATTGATCATCTTCTAAACCATAAGAACTAAGCACACTTTGACTAACAAAGTTATTTTTTTGAAAAATATCTGGCGAATTAATGGTTTTCGCATTACCATCTTTATCCGTATATTCGATAATAGTCGCTTTCCACTCGAAACTTTTATCGTCTAAGGTAATATTATACTTA
>TARA_B100001121_G_scaffold310759_1_pt1 | contig 28756 bp, 20 predicted proteins | sample TARA_B100001121 | Tara Oceans TARA_B100001121 (sample SAMEA2622817) | marine metagenome | biome: marine biome (ENVO:00000447); feature: surface water layer (ENVO:00002042); material: "saline water (ENVO:00002010), including plankton (ENVO:xxxxxxxx)" | depth 5 m
TCTCTCAGTATAAACATCACCATATCTAGCTCCTCCTGAAGCTGGATAATTTAATGTAGTAGATGCATCCATCTTAATTTGATACCCTTTTCCAGGACACATGTTACCAATAGAATTTAATCCAAACATTGGCCAATAAACACTTCCTGCCTCGTCTTTAAGAATAATTAAATCATTAACAACAGGCGACATCATATCAATTGCACTGTAACAGTCTTGATGTAAATAACCTGTAATTCCCCAACCTTCATCAAGAACAATATCATAATTAAAAGGAACAAGGTCGCCTTCAAGAACTAAAGTTGCATCAGCATCCATTTTTACTTGATAACCTTTTCCTTTAGTTAATGAACCTATTGAATTCAATCCAAACATTGGCCAATAAACACTTCCTGCTTCGTCTTTAACAATAATTAAATCGCTAACAATGCCACTAAATACAGAAGCCATATCTGTGTTTTCTGGATCAATGTATGTTGACCAAATACCCCAACCAGTAGTTAAAGGAATTTCTTGGGTGAATGTAGATACAGCATCAATAGAACTTATACCTGACAGGCCATTACACGAATAAGTACCTGCTCCAAAAGTGTAAGAAGCATTAGCACCAATTATAAAGTTATTCGTTTCACTATCATATACTCCCCATGTTAAATTCTCACCAGACTCGAAACCGTTATCACCACCTTCTGCTCCCCAAGCAGCAACAGAAGTTGTTTCACCAGTCCAAATCGTAGAACCACCACAAATCATTTCACCAGTTTCATCATTCATATAGAATACTCCTACCCAGTCTCCTGGTGTAATTTCACCTCCTTCAATTGTAATAGAGGCATCAGATGGAAGTAATATAGTCATATTACAGTCAGTAGTTGTTACTTCACCCCATGGACCATAATCACAAGAACCATCATCAGTATTAGCAGACTCATCGAAATTAGCTGCAGAAGGGTCCATGCAACCTAATACTTCATAAATACAACCTTCATCATCAGTGGCGTTTGAATTAAAGTTTAAAGCAGTAGAATCCATACAACCTGCTACTTCATTTTCATCACATACTCCATCTCCGTCAGTATCAGATAAGCAGTTTCCATCACAATCTAATTCTGATGAAATAGGGTAGATACAAGAACCATCATCTAAATCAGCACCTTCATCATAATTACATGCAGTAATGTCTACACAACCAGGAATATCACAATTCCCAACGTCTCCAACGAATGGAGCTGATCCATCAAGAACAACTTCACCATCTATAGTTATCGACCATCCAATTTGATATTGCATGATTCCCCCACCTGCAGTAACTCCCAGGCATTCTGTTAAGTCAAGACATGCTGTTAAGGTTTGAGTGTAACCTGTTAATGTAAACGAGTCATTACCTATGTTTAAATTACTACCATACCATCCTGAAACGGTTCCATTAGTAGACATATATATACTAGCTTCTGATAATCCTATTTCAGCACAAGAGTAAGCACATGAACCATCATCTAAAGCGGCAGTTGAGTCAAAATTAACTGCTGTTGGGTCCGTACATCCCTCAAAGTCAGAACAAGACCCCTCAGCCCCCTCCATAAATTCAGAAGAAGAAAAGCCTGAAGTAAAGGTAAATTGTTGACCATTAACATCAAGAATATTACCATTCCAACCATCACCAAATGAATCAGTCATACTAACTTCATAACATTGATTTGGATCAAAACAACCTCCACCATTATATGGAGCTCCACCTGCGGCAGCAACTAAACCATCAGTTCCAGTAATACTCCAACTAACTTCACCTTGCCAATCACCACCATCACAAGAAATTGAATACGTAGTTAAACCAAGTTCTTCACAACCATAATCACAAGAACCATCATTATAGTTGGATGTATCATCATAATTAACAGCATTTGGATCTGTACAACCCCAATATTCACAAGGATCAGTAGTATCTATTGCAGAAACTTGATTAACTACTGCATCTGGATTATAGTTATTAGCTGTTGCATCTGTACATCCATATACTGGACAACCTCCCCCTATTACTTCAATAAAATTAGAACTCCAAAAACCTGAGGTCCCATCATCCCAACTAAATGTTTGTTCTCCAACAATTAAATATGCATTTCCATACCCTCCTCCAGCTGCACTTGACAAACCAATGTCATAACAACCATTTTCAAGGTCTAGGCATGCTAAACCTTCAAAGTCAGCACCACCTGAAGCAACACTATTACCTTCCGAGTCAGTAATTGAAAAGCCAAAGTCTGAAGAAGTGTCACCATCACCTACTGAGACATCAACAGTGGAAAAATCACATTCAAATGGACAGTTACCTAATTCTGCTGATCCATCATAGCCTGCATATAAAGTATAATCTAGTGTTCCTAATGTTTCACTAGTAACTGTCAATATACTTCCATTCCATCCATCTCCGTAATCATCATTCATATTAATTGTATAACAAGAGTTAGGATCTATACAAGTCCAGAAGGAACCAATAGCAGTATATTCAAAATCATAAGCTCCTTCTTCCCAACCTGTACCAGCGGAAAAAATAATATTTCCATCTGCATCTTCAATATTCCATGCGATTTCATACTGATAAGGGCCCGCATTTTCTCCAGAATCAGGGATAATCATTGTAATTGATTCAAATCCATCTTGTTCACACCCATATTCACAAGAACCGTTATCTTGAATTGCGTTTTCATTATAGTTTAGTGCGTCTGAATCTGTACATCCAATTAAATCACCACAAGCATCTTCTGAACCTATAGAAACTAATCCACTAAATGGAGCTCCACCCGAAATGATAACAATTCCTGAGTTATCGACTATTTCCCATGAAACTTCTCCTTGCCATGAACCGCCATCACAAGTGACAGTAAAGCAATCATTAGGTAAACAAACTGAAGCTTGACCTTCATCACCTTCCATTGTAAATGTTCCTGCTTCTGTTCCGTCTGCCCCTGTAATAACTAAATTATTTCCACTCCAACCATCACCAAATGAATCTGACATATTAATAATGTACGCAGTAGCATCTCCACAATCACAAGAGCCATCTTCTACATTAGCATTAGAATCATAATTTGCTGCATTTGGATCAGTACACCCAAAATACTCACAAGGGTCTGCACTATTTAAATTATCTGTTTGATTTAAAGTAGCATCAGGATTATAATTGTCGGCTAATGGGTCCATACATCCATACACTGGACATAAATCACCTACGCTCTCATAGTAATTTGCATACCAAAAACTAAATCCTGTCCATCCAAACGTTTGGTCACCCACAGTTAAAGTTGCTCCTTCATCTCCGTTACCTCCAGAACTAGCTAGATTAACATCATAACAATCATTAGCAGGTAAACAAACTGTTCCATCAAAATCTGAACCACCACCTGCAACTACTTGACCAGCACTATTTGTAATCGACCATCCAAATGTAGTTCCGAGTCCGTTGTTAACCACAACTGGGGTTTCCTCAACATCACATTCAATTACACAATTGTATGTTCCAGTAGCATTATCACCTGCGTATAAACTTGTTGTAAAATCACCAATAGTTAAAACATTTCCATTCCAACCATCTCCAAAAGAATCTTGCATTTCAATTGTATAACACATGTCATCTAATAAACATATCTCATTAGAATAAGGAGCTCCTCCATTAGCTATCATGTTTCCTGAATCATCATAAATTTGCCAACTAATTTCCCCTTGCCATGTTCCACCACTAACTGTAATAAGTGTGGTTACCTGGCCCGCTTCTTCATCACAAGTATATGTACATGAATCATTAGCTTCTGTAGCATTAGGGTCATAATTATCTGCATTTGGATCTGTACAACCAGGAATCGGATCCTCAACGCAAGTACAATCATAACCAAAACTTTCCATTTCAGCTACAGTATAATCATATGAGTTGTATACCCAAACATACCAATAACAAGTAAACTCTGATTCTGTATCTAACCAAGATTCACAATCATATTCACAAGAACCGTCCTCAGTATTTGCATCTGGGTTATAATTTTCTGCTTCTTCATCAGTACAACCTGAAACGACACAAGTGTCATTGTTAACTCCAAAAACTGCTGTTGCAAAGTCTCCACTTCCACCAGCATTTTCTATAGTAAATGATGAATTTTCACTTACACCATCTCCTGAAATAGTAATAACATCTCCATTCCATCCGTCTCCAAAAGAGTCATACATATTGAGAGTGTAACAACCATCAGCTAAACATAAATCATCAGCCGAATAAGGAGATCCTGGCGCTAAAGTCTCTAGAATTAAATTTCCATCTGAATCCAATATTTCCCATGATACTTCCCCTGGAAAACTCCCACCTTCCACAATAATTGAAATCTGTGTTGAATCAGGACACGAGTATATACAACTCCCACCAATAATGTCTAGTGTTGCGTTTTCATTATAATTGTCAGCATTTTCATCCATACACCCAAATACTATTCCACATGCAGAAGGGTCACCTACAGCAAATTCACCCGTTCCCGTTGCCCCACTATCAATTGTAAATTCCCAAGCTCCATAATCTGTAGATATAGTCATCACATTGCCATTCCAACCATCACCGAACTCATCTGACATATTTAATGTATAGCAACCAACTTCTAAACAAGAAACATTATCATATGGTGCTCCACTTGTATCTTCATCTTCATCATCTGAAGATGCAGAAAGGACAATATTACCATCAGAGTCTAAAATTTCCCAAGATATTTCATATTGATAAGAACCACCATTAACTTCTATTGAAACAGATTCATAATCAGCTCCAGTAAAAATCGAACAGTCGTATGTACAACTACCATCATCTTGAACTGCAGCTTCATTATAATTGGAAGCAGCAGCATCAGTACATCCAAGATAATCTCCACAACCACCTACTCCAATTTCAAATAACTCTTCCTGATAATCTCCACCATCGTAAACAGTCCAACCGTTAGAAGCAATGAAATAAGTTTCACCAAACATTTCTAAAGTATTTCCGTTCCAACCATCACCATATGTATCAGTCATAACCAACATATAACAACCTGGCTCTAAACATAAACCTGTTTCAGAATAATCTGAACTATTATAAGGAGATGCATTACCAGGCGTTGCTTCGATAATTAATTCTCCTTCAATTGTTTGGATACTCCATCCAATTTCTTCTGGATATTGACTAGAATTAACGATAATAGAACTTGATTGACTTGGTTCATTACATGAATAATCACAAGAACCGTCATCTGTGTTAGCGGAAGCATTATAGTTGCCCGCCCAAGGATCCATACAACCATTAACTATTGGAATTTCAAAATCAATGGTCATAGAATTATTTTCATAAAATGTTTCAAAAATAAATTCAAACTGATTTATTTCGTTTTCAGGCAAACCATATTGTGAACCTAAAGGCTCTTCTTCACCTCCGTTTACCCAAACTGTCAAGGTATGATTACCTGGAGCTAGATCAGTAATAAATTCAGAAATATCATATGTAAATTCATTTGATGATCCAAAAGCCCAAGATGGAGGAGTATCAACTAATACAGAAGACCCATCTACAAGAATCCAAGTATACCCACCAATTGGAGTTGTTTCATTACCAGCATTTGCAATAACAGTACTAACTTGTCCTTCATTATACTCTACTGAAACAACATCTAAGTCATAAAAATCAAAACCTTCTTCTCCTTCATTGCCCTCACAAGCTGAACCACTAGTTTGGTCAAAACCTGCTGCACCTGTCAACGCAAAAACTGAAAATTCAGCATTTTGAATTTGCCATGAAATTTCTGGACTAGATGATGGATCATTTGGATAATCTACAATTAGATTATAACATCCGTCCAATAAATCATCAGGAGCACAAAACGTTACCACGTAACCCCATTCTCCCTCATAGTCAGGGTTTAAAGGACACTCTGGGCAATCTAAATAATTAATCTCTCCATCATTATTTGTATCCTCAGAAGCAGGACCAGGTAAAGTATAACCAATTTCTTCTGTTAAGGTAAAGTAAAAAACTTCTTCTCCCTCTGCATAATATTCTGATTCATCCCAAACATTTAAAACAGTCATAGAAGCTCCATCCCATCCATCTTGTCCTTCGTCCATAAATGTTCCAATTAATATTAAATTATTATTTGGATTACCACATCCCCAATATAAACAAGAGCCATCATCAGTATTTGCATCAGGGTTGAAATTATCTGCTATATTTCCAGGGAAAGGAGACCAATCTTGCATTCCGTCGTCAGTACACCCTAATATTTCATACGCTTCACATCCAGGATAACCCCATCCTTGATCAGCACACCATTGCTCAGGGGTTAAACACGCGGCACAAGCAAGACACTCCGGTGTAAGTGCTTCACAACAAAAACCTCCACCATTAGCTTCTCCGTTTACATCATTTCCATTAAATATACACGACCCATCATCTTCATTAGCCGTCATATCATAATTACAAGCTAATTCATCCATACAACCAGGATAAGATACATATGTTACAATTATTTGACCAACCATCCCTTGTTCAGCATGATTACCAATCGAACAGTCATAATTATACGTACCAGGAACAGTAAAAGTGTAAGATCCTATTTCAACAGGGTTGTCTGCATTTACTGCATATACAGCAGGTAATGAAAAGTCTTCGGGGTTACCAAATGATTCACCTGATAGAGTATTTGTAATACCATTTACATCGTGTAAACCTCCAACGTTAATCCAAGTTACAGTTGAACCAACCTCAATTTCTATTGGATTTGGATTAAAATAATATGCACCTGCTTCTACTGTCTCATTTGTAGGTTGAGAATAAGAAAATTGAAACAATAAAAATAGAATACTAAATAAAATGCTTGATCTACTCATTTTTTTAATTTTAAGTTAATTTTTTTAATAAAATATTTTCGATTAATGGGGTATCAATCAAAAAAGAAGGCAAGAATACGTCTAACCAACTACCAAATTTAGAAAAATTTATAGACTTTTAAAAAATATGAGCTGAATTAATTTTTTATTACTTTTTTATGGTGTATCTGATTTCTTGATTGTTTTCAACTAATGATGATTCATTATTATCGCCATTTTCATCTTCCCCCCAATCATATACTTTTTTTTGAGGACCTTTTGACTTAAATATTATAGAAAATAAAATACCTAAAACAAAACCAATTCTATGAGACTCCCAGGATACATTTTTCATTTCATTGCTTGGAATATCAAAAATTCCCCAAAACATACTTCCATACAAGAAAACAATTAATAAGGATATTGACATTAGTTGCCTATTTCTTCTAATTAGACCACTAAAAAATAAAAATGATGATAAACAATATAAAACTCCACTAGCGCCAATTATATTATGGCCTATTGGGCATAAAAACCACATTCCTAGGCCTGTAAAAAAATACATCAAAAATAATAATCTATATGAGAGAGAGTCAAAAAAATATATTAGAAGAGACATTAAAAAAAAAAGAGGAATAGTATTATTAATAAGATGACTATAATCTGAATGGGCAAAAGGAGCTAAAAAAACACCAGTTAAGTAGTGTAAATTTTGTGGCTGAATTCCAAAAAAAAGTCGAGTATCTAAATTTGAATAATGAAAAAAAAATATAAGTAAGCTAACTATTGATGGTAAAATAAAAATAGAAATTGTAATTTTTTTATTTTCAATACTAGCTGTCAAATTTATCTTTGCATTTCTGTTTCAAAAAGTGGGAATCTCTTTTCAAAAGTACCATCATTATAAAAATAAACTAATATTTGGTTCATTTTTTTACTAGCTCTAACCTCTCGACCCATTAAATCATATATACTTTCTATTTTTTTTTTATTCATTAAGTTCTGCTCTAAATTAGTTGTTTCTTCTGGCTCACATATTTCTGCCATTGTATCAATCCATAGTTTAGAACCAATTATTGCAAATTGAGCACATGTTACGTGATCAAAATTACCTCCATCTTCTAAAACCACATCTAATTCAACTCCTAAAATGTTAGAATATTCAGTCCATAAATCAAATACATATTCAGAATTCTCAAAAGGAATATTATCGTCCCCACTACAATGAAATAATTTCATTGGAGACTCAGGAAAAAAATCATAAACATCATTATCAATTAAAGCTAAATTAAAAGGATGATTAGGATCATTTAAGAAATTTTCATAATAATCATTTTGAAAAATTTCTATTGGATTCTGTGGAAGAGTTTGATTAATTTCATACATACTATATGCACCTGAGTACATACCAAAAAGATATTCATTATAGGGGTATTTTAAAACCTCTGTAATATCATCAAATAAATTATATATATTTTGATAACTAAATAGCACATAAGGTAAATATCCTGGATTAGGATATGGCATTCCCGATTCCATTAGCTCTCGCATTATTCCAGACATACTATATGGCCCTGCCATTGGCGCAGATGCTGTTACATTAAGATTTAATGATGGGTTATTCTGCAATTCCCTAACAGTTGCCATAGTCGCGTGCCCACCTTGAGAATATCCAAATAAAAATAATTGATTGTTAGGCATCACCCCTTTATCATAGGCAAACTCTTTCCCTAATAAAATTAGATCGATAGTTGAAGAAGCTTCTGTTTCGGCGTGAACATAATTATGAAAACCTACACCATCGCCTAAACCAATAAAATCACTCATTGTAACAATATATCCATGTGAAGCCCCAACAACTCCAATTATATTATTATCACTATATATATTTGATGGCACCCAATAATCATTTGCAGTAGTACCATGTTGCCAACTTAAAACTGGACTAGGGCAAATAGTTCCTTTTGGCAAATATATTGCACCTGAACAAAGAACCAAATCTCCATTATGATTGGGGGTAAAATATAAAATTTTATAGCCATCAACTTCAAAGTTTACCTTACCAGTATTGGATGGCAAAAAATTATTAATATACAATTCCTCAACTTCAGATTTTGTCCAACTTTTAACAAGCTCATAAGAAACTATTTGGCTAAAAACAAAATTAGTTGCAATAAAGAAAGTAAAAGAAAAAAACTTAATATATAAATTCATAATACAAATATAGTTCAATAAACTAACATTTGAAATATGATTAATTTAAAGGTTTCTCCTAACTTTATTTTTTAAAATTTTTCTTAATTTTTTTGGACAATCTAAATACCACTCTCCGTTTCTAGTTAAAGTAACAATAAAGTCTCTCCCACCATTTGGGTTCTCAAATTTAGCGACTACCTTTCCATTAGAGTAAAAGCCAGAACCTCTTTTATTAAAATCCCTTGTAAGTCTCCAATTTTGTTGAATTGGCTTGTATTTAAAATACATTTGCCTGTAGCCTCTAGAATTTAAACCAAAAAACTCACTAAAAACTAAACCAGCAAAGAAACCACCTGCAAAATTATTATGTTTATGAATATGATTTTTAGGTTGATTAGGAAAATGTTTTTTCTGTGCAATAGAATTTTGTGAAAATGTAAAAAGCAGAAATAAAGAAAGAAAAAATATTTTTTTCATAATTATTATTTAATTGATTTATATTTGAATTAAATACAAATTTCGTGCCAGACAACAATATTATTCAAGAAAAGAAATATTCACTAGGTAGAACTTTATCATTATCCTTATTTATATTTATAGTATTTTCAATTTTTCAAATTTTCATTTTATTTGTTGTTTTATTTCTTAGTGATTTTGATTTAACCAACATAAGCTCTAACCCGAATATAATTGAAAATGAATCTTATAATCATATCTCTACAATTTCTAGCATTTCTGGTCTTTTTGGAATTCTATTAACAATTTATTTATGCAAATATATTGTTAACTCTACAGTAAAATCTATTACATATAATGAAATACTTCCATTAAAAAAACCTGATTTTAAGGAAACCTTTTCATGGCTATTTATTTTAATTAGCTTTTCACTATTCTCTTCAATTGTTTATAAATGGCTAGGAAATATAAATGATGTTGAATTTACAAATCAAGTGCTTGAAAATTCCAGTAATCTGATACTATTGTTCTACGGAATTGGTATTGCACAACCTATTTTTGAAGAGTTCTTATTTAGAGGAATTTTGTTTAAAGGGTTATTAAATAAATTAGGTGGCTTAAAAACTGTTTTAATTACATCTTTATTATTTGTTTTACCTCACATTCAATACGATATAAGTATACTTATATTTATTTTACTTCCAAACGCATTGATATTAGGTTTTTCAAGACTAAAAACAAAAAGCCTTACTGTTCCAATCATACTTCACTGTACAAATAATATACTCACCTTGGTTGTCGGTATTTTGAATTAGTGCATAAAATCAAACACTTTTTTAACAATTTTAGTTTTAATGGTGCTAGGAATAAATTTCACTATGAAAGAAGATATTTTATTTGAAAGACCAGGTATCACTATTCTTTTTCCACTCATCATCTTTCCATATCCATACAAAGCAACTTGTTTTGAAGTAGCTGTTAATGGACTTTTAAACATCCTGGAGGATGAATGAAAACCTGCTCTTTTTTGAAAGCCAGAAATAGTAGGACCTGGGCATAAAGTAGTAATAGAAATATTTTCTCCACTTAATTCTTCCGCTAATGCTTCTGAAAAAGCTAATACATAATGCTTTGTTGCACTATAAATACTCATTAAGGGACCAGGTTGGAATGAGGCAACAGAAGCCACATTCATAATTCTACCAAATTTCTCTTTTTTCATATTATTTAAAAAAAATTTTGTTAACTCTGTTAGAGATGAAATATTTAAATGAATCATTTGTTGAATATCTATGAATTCATTGTTAACAAATTCCCCATAAATCCCAAAGCCAGCATTATTAACTAAATAGTTAATTTTTAAATTTTTTGTCATACAATAATTATATACCTTTTTTGCAGAATTTGAAATAGATAGATCACAAGGGAAAATATATACTTTCACAGAGTACTTATTTGAAATTTTCTCTTGAATATCTTCAAGTTTTTTTTTATTTCTTGCAACTAGAATTAAATTAATTTTATCTCTAGCAAATAAGCTTATTAACTCAAACCCAATTCCTGAGCTAGCGCCTGTGATTAAAGCTGTTTTGAAATTATTCATATTTATTTATTTTTTATTTATAAAACCGATTTATATCAATCTCAGTATTAATTTTTTCATTGTTAATGATAAAGGAATATAACTGACATACTAAATAAGGAGACAATAACATTCCTCTTGAACCTAAACCGTTCAGTAAATATAAGTTCCTATGTTTACTGTGACGTCCTATAATTGCTCTTCTATCAATTACTGAGGGCCTTATAGAAACTTTGTGATCTATTAATTTATAATTAAAATTTTTAATTTTTTTTATTTTTTCAATAATTTCAATTTCAGAATCCTTCGAACAAAGTAAATTATTAGTATCCCAATTAAATGTTGCCCCAGCATAATATATGTCATTTGAAATTGGTACAATTATAGTTCCTGAATGAGTTATTTCATTTATTTTTAAATCTTTACTTTTAAAGTGAATAATTTCACCTTTAGTCATTTTAAATCCTAAATTTTTAAAATACGGATTTCTTAAAACAGAAGAGCCTTCACAAAAAATAAGATGTTTAGAAATCACATCCTCATACTCTATATGATTACTTTTAATTTTGATTTTATCATAAAAAAATCTCGATTCTTGTAAAGAATTTTTTTCAATTAAAAAAGATCTAAAAGTATCTAACATTAATTTTATATTTACCCATCCTGAATTTAAAACAACACCAAAAGGTTTTTCTACACCTTCGAAATATTTCAAATCACTTGCCATGAACTCCTTTCTATTTGGTGAAGCTTGCTTTTCAAACCAATTATTTGTGGAATAATTTGAGTCCAAGAATTTATGAATATTTTTTTTATGATTTATTTTAACAGAAAATTTCTCTTCAAAATCATTACAAAATCTTTGTAAATAATTAAGTTGTATTTCTGCATTCCAGGTTTTAGTAAACCACTTTAGAACCAAAGGATTATAAACACCTAAAGCTATTCTTGAAGCTGAATTTTTTTGAAACTTGTCAATTATATGAACTGTTTTATTTCTTTTTAAAATTTCAAAAGCTAATACTGTACCTGCAATTCCCTGTCCAACAATAATGAAATCAACTTTTTTCAAATCTTATTATTATAAATAAAAAAGCCTCCTAAATGGAGGCTTTTAAAAAACTTACTTTTGTAATTTAATACTCCCAAGCATTATGCTCATATGTTCTTATCTGCTCTTTAATTCTTTCTGCCTCTAACAGCTGAGCTAATTTATTTTTTTCATCAATATACTGATCTATTGATCTATCATAAACATTAGATTCTTTAACAATTGATGAATTAAAAAGCCTTCTTTGGAAATACTCATCAAAAGACATTCTATCCATCATATTTTGTTCGTTATATATCTTGTGATTAGCCAATAACTGTCTAATCTCTGGATAAAAATAAGTTCCCACACTTGCCAAATCATCTTCACCAGTTTCCGCATTTGTATAAGTAACATACGGGCTAATTGAAATAATTCTCACTTCCATTTTTGATCTTCTTTTATCAAAAAACCAATCCTCCACAATTCTGTATTTAACTAAATTAGATGATTTAAAAGGGGTAAGTACTAGCACTGCATCTTCAATATCATCCCCTTCTTCAATAAACTCATCATCATCAAAATCGTCAAAATCAACTAGTTCAGCTTCTTCTCTAAGATATCTTAAAACACCTGGTCTTTGACCTTCTCCTTTTAATTCTAACTCAGAGTACTGTCTTGACATTCTTGAATTATAAACATTAATTTGACCTACCCATGATGCATCAAATAATATTTGAAACAAATTTTTTCTAGCATCTATTCCAGAAAAAACTTGATTATTTTGTAAAGTTGTTAAACCACCTGAACCATCAGACATATGGTCATCATATTCAATGCTATGGGGATATTTTAAAGGTATATTTGCCGGTTCATTAACATATACATCTCTAGTAACTCTAGTTCCCCAAATTACGTCATCTTCACTTACATACGGCAACTTTGCTACCTCCCACATTCCTTGTTTCTCTCTTGAGCTCCAATAAGCAGCATCTTGCCATCTGACACTTCCATTTGATTTTCCATCTTCATTATCATAAATAATATTACCTGCTCCATCACGCTCATAGTCTTTCCAAGTTGTGCTTGGATCATTTGGATCTTGAAATAAATTTGTTTTTGAAACTGGCTCAAGATAACCGGATGCAGCATCTGATTCACTATAAGGATTCTGCTTAAGATTGGTTTCTAAATTGTAAGTATTATTCATTAAAGAGTCCTTGACTGTTATTTGAGTTCTATTTTTTGTATTATTATCATTTTGAGCTATAACAACTGTAGAGCTTAAAATTAATACAATTAAAAAATATATTTTTTTCATAACTTATTTATTTAACGGTTATAGATAAGGATGTTTTTATTGATTGTTCATCAACTTTCTTCTTGTTTTCAAAAACATTAACTTTCATATTAGTAAAAGTAAAAATTTGACCAGGTCTTGCATTAGAAAGTACCGACTGAATAGGTTTAAACCCTCCTCTTTTTAGAGTTTTAGTAACCCCAGTACCGTCCTGTTTCTGCCAACTTACTTTACAAGATTTTATTTGATATTGTAAATCATATATAAATGACGGATCTGTTTTTGCTTGAACCTTAGTGAGTTTTCTCAGGTTGTCTACAGAATATTCTCCACTTGGTCTTCCTCCATTGAAAGAAATAAGTGGGGGAGCTAGTGGGAAAATTGTATATGTCGCTACATCACCAACCTTTCCTTTTCCTTTGACAGAAACCCACAACTTCACAGTTTTACCTATTCCTTTACTAACCCTAACAGTAAATTTTCCCTTACCTTTTTTTGATATTTTTAAACCACTGTAGTCAGACTTCAATGTTAAATCATTTGGGCTATATCCTGGTACAGCAACTGTAAAATCATTTGTGACACCGACATATAATGCCTTTAAATTTGTTGCTGAAACTACTGACATAGCTTGTTCAACAACAATCTCTGTGGCCCAAGGGTACTCCAATTTACCATCTTCTTCAATGTCAGAAACAACAGTAATTACACCTCCTATCCATTGTTTACCAGATCTTCCCATTTTTTTGCTCCATTCTCCCATACCATCAAAATTGGCATTAATTGGTTCTTCATTAATTTTATATTGAGGGTCAATAGTAAATTTGTACTCTACAGTCCTAGAAGAATCTCTGTTAACAGTCACAATACTATCAATTTTTGTTCCCTTTGGAAGGGGATTATTGTATTGTACACCAGGTGTAGGGTTTCTTAAATTTAAGTCAAGTTCATAAATATCATATGTGGGTTTAGTTTTTGTATCTATCCCCATTAGTAACATAGACATTTCTAAATTATCACCTGTGTTTAAATAGGCTTTCTTTGGTAACCCATAAGGAATTTGTCTATCAATGCTAACAATACTTGAACCTGTCTTTTGTTCTAATAATGTTAACATTTTATCTTCTGCAGTTACAACATCTAAAGCTAATTGATTTAAAAATGTTAAAACTGCTACTACAGGAATCTTTTCAAATTTATACTTATACCATTCTTGTTCAAAGTCTTTTCCATCTTCCTTAACTGGATCAAATTTAAATAGGTTGTTAATCTCTTTATGATAAGTACTATCAGTAAGAGGAAATACATCCATGCCTAAAATAGCCTCCTTATATTTTTTAAGATTTTCAACTAGTATTTTCCCTTCTGGATTTTCATTTTTAATCAAAACCTCTGTAGACCTTTGATAGTTTTGCTTATCCATAATTTCTGGAACTCCTCCTAGCCTATTATGTAATTCATATAAAGATTTACTGCTTATATAAGACATGTATTGTTCATTTTCAAAATCAAAGCTTTTCTTACTATTAAATGGATCCGATGGCTTATTAATAGACCATAGCTCGTACCTAATAGAATCAATATAACTAAAAGCCTTTTGGGTCTCAAAATTTAGTTGCTGAGCTAGATCATTCCACCTTCCAATTTTTGTAGGATTTTTATCTGCTTTAGCAGCAAAGTCCAAATAACGCTCTTGATTTTTTGTATGCTTTTCTAAAACAGTTTGAGTTAAAGACTTATCTACTTTAAAAAATGAATCTAAAACTTTTTTTGAAACATTCAATGCCAACAGAGCTGTTAGCACTAAATACATCATATTAATCATCCTCTGACGAGGACTTAGTTGACTGACGTGATTTCCTGCCATTTTTTATTTCTTAGTTTTATTTGTCATTGCTGTAAGTATATTTCCATAAACTCCATTCAATGCATTTAAATTATTAGAAAGATTTGATATCTCAACAGAGAGTCTACTACTATGTTCTAATGATGCTGTTAAATTATCAGTCATTTTTTCGGTAACTTTCATCCTAGTATTAAATGACTTAATTTGGTCTAAATAAAGGTCATTAATTTTCTCAAGATGATCAGATGCCTTTGTCATCTGTTTATTATATTTTTTAGTACCATCCATTACATCTCCCATATTACTAGCAGAAACACTAAGTTTTTTCATTCCATCTCCAAGTTTTGCTAAAACTTTATTATCAATTTCAGCCTCTTTAAAAATATCGTTTAACTGCTGAACTGGTCCTGGGGAATCTCCCGATTTATCCAAAATTTGAGGATAAGCTTTTTCCCAATTATATTCTTTTGGTGCTTTCTCAAAAGCTGACATAAAAAATATAAATGCTTCTGTTCCCATACCGGCCATTAACATAATATCTGCTCCATTCAAACTCAAAATTTTAAAAAGAGCTCCCAAAATTACTAAAGCTGCTCCCCATCCATATAATATAGGCATTAGCGCCTTATACACTTTGCTATCAGCTATTTGATTTAAAAAATTCATATCTTTTATTTTATATATTAATAATTATTATTTAATTGAAGGAGCTGTTTGTTCATCAAAAGTGATATCTACTTTAGGAGAACCAACGGCTTTAACGCATCTAAATCCAATGTAACATCTGGCGCTATCTTGATACTCATAATCTCTTGCTCCCACTTCTAAAAAAGCAGCAACGTCCTTCCATGAACCTCCCTTTACTACTTTTCTTTTTGCAGTTGGAGCATCCATTTCGTTAGCATTATATTGGTAATCTGGATTTATTTCACTAATGACAACGTCACTTAACGGATTAAAAGAAGACCCTGTCCACTCAGAAACATTTCCTGACATACAATATAACCCAAAGTCATTTTTCCAATATGAGTCTACTCTTCCGGTGTAAATATATCCATCAGCCCAATAATTTCCTCTGAGAGGCTTGAAATTTGCTAAAAAACAACCCTTACTATTTCTAGAATATGGACTACCCCAAGGATATATTGCTTGTTCTCTACCTCCCCTTGCAGCATATTCCCACTCAGCTTCAGTTGGCAATCTATATGCTGTTTCAAAGACTCTTAACTCAGGGGCTGTTCCAGATAATTTTAAAGCAGTTCGCCAATCACAAAAAGCCTGAGCTTGAGACCAACTAACTCCAACAACAGGGTATTCACCATACGCTGGGTGCCAAAAATATCTGCTAAATAACGGGTCATTAAATGTATAAGTGAAATCCTTTAACCAAGCTAATGTATCAGGGTAAACAGGAACTGTAGAAGCACTCATTGAAGAAACCTCTAATCTATTCCATTTATCAGTTTTATCTTTACTTCCTCTTAGTTCAGTTTTTGATAGCAACATATCAGTGTTGATCCAAGACCAAGCATAAGCTAATTTTGTTACATCTATTTTTTTATGTTGAAAGTGAGGGAATCTTCTATTTTGACGATCTTCTGACCTATCCAAAGTCATTTGTAAATCATCATCCATGTACAAAATTCTTGACATTGTTTGGTACTCATCAGTTAATGTATTCAAATTTCCGTTAACTAATTCGTGTGACCAATCTAACCCTACATACTCACAATAGCCTTGTTCAAAGTTTTCATATTTACTACAATCAGGTGCTTTAAAATCTAACTCTTCTCCAAAATCAGTTCTCCAAGTTGGAATTGGTCTATGAACTCCATAGGCATAAGCTATAATTGCAGCTTCATCAGATAATGACTCAGAAGAATAATTCAAATATATTTCTTTTCTTATTATTGAGTCTCTTACCCAATGAACAAATTGCCTATATTCATTATTAGTGATTTCTGTTTGGTCCATCCAAAATGAACTCATTGTCAATGTTCTTTTTTTTCCAGAGCTGTAAGGAGTATTTTCACCGTTAGCCCCCATAACGAAACTACCTTCTGGAATTTTTACCATCCCTGCTGGACTCGGTAATCTCCAATCTTTCATTGTTGTTCTAGATCCTACTAGCTCACCGTTAACACCTGGAGAACCGCAAGAGTTGAACAAACAAACAACTAAGATCAGGGAAAGAAAATAAATTATTTTTTTCATCATTATTATATTTTTACTTATAAATTAGAGGAACCTAACGTTTTTATAACGTGTATCTGGCTTCCCTATTATATCTAAATCAAAAGAATATCTCAACATTACTTCATGGCCACCTGTTGTCTCAGATGCCAACTTTGATGTAACAAAATCATATGCATAACCTAAAGTTAGGTTGTCTGTAAGTTCAGCACCAACTAAAAATGCAATTGCATCTTCGATTCTGTATGAAAAACCAACCCAATGTTTTTGTTGATAAAAAGCATTGACATTAAAATCCATTTGGAATATTACACCATCTGTTTTCATGTAGTAGGAAGGTCTAACAGAAAATTGCTCATCAATATCATAATCATACCCAGCGGCAATATAATAATGTCTAGCTGGATTAAAAGTAGCAATCCCATCAAAATTTGCTTCAAAAGGAACTAAATGGGTAATTGACAAACCTAAATAGTAATTTTCAGATGTAAAATACAATCCTAAACCAATGTCAGGTACTGTCGCCGAGCTACCAGTTGGAGGCAGACTAGAGTCTATTTGACCATCAGGTGTTATCCACTCCTCGTCAAATCCAATTTGCATCATTCCAAAACTAAAACCAAAACCAAGTTGATTATTTTCATTTAACCTCAGTTGGTAAGCATAAGACAGTGTAGCTGTTTTAGTACTCAATGGACCAAGAGCATCATTAATTACATTCAACCCAATTCCTCCATTCAAAGCTTCAATTCTTGACTCAACTGTTAAATTTTGGGTAGTAGGAGCACCTGGTACACCGACCCACTGAGACCTGTGTAACAAACCAACGTTAACAGAGGGCTGACTTCCAACAACTCCTGGATTATACAAAAACTTATCAAACATGTTTTGAGTAATCTGAGGATCCTGTTGACCTAAAATCAAACTAACGTTTAAAATAAAAAATAGAAAACTATTCTTAAAAATTGCCTTATACATGAGATACCTTCGTTTAACAAGGGTTAAATATATATATAATTTTTTTTTAAGACAATTTATTTACTGTTAAATAATTTATTTTGAAAACTTGAGTTAATTTAAATTAAAAAATACTCAGTTAAACTTTTAACATTCGCATCATTCTAGAAGGAATTTTCCCCTCAACTGAATCGATATAATCTTGATAGGAACAAGGTAATATAATTTCCCTTTTTGACTTAATTACTTGAGAGGTAGAAGAGGATATCCACCATCTTCCACTTAATTTACTTTTATAAAAAATAAATTGAAAATCCTCATCGTCTATAGGGACTACATATTTTGTAAAATTTTTTAAGATTGTTTTTTTTGAGGGATAGTCACCTATTCTTAAACTAAATCCTTCGAAAAAATACCACAATATTTGTGATATTAAATTGGAAGTTTGGTTATTGAGATCTGTTTCATTGTCAATTTCAAAAATCCCAAAACTACTTACTCTATCACTCATTCCACTGTATCGAGATAAAATACATGCTTCATGAGAAAATAATCCGTTTGGTGATGGAGAAACTACTGAGGGCGCATCAGAATGCCTAACTGAGGACAAATCAAATGAAATTAAATCTGAATTTCTAAGAAAAGGTTCAGCCTCTTCAATATTTTTTCTGAAGTCTCCTAATCTAAAAGTTTCAAAAAACATTTTTTCCATTTCATGAACTTCATCATTTTGAACAAAATAACTTTGAAAACCAACATTTGTAAATGAGTTTAAATGATTTGGATCCTCCTTAATTATATGACCTAAATAGTTACTAGAATTTAATTTTAATTCATTAGGTGTAATCATATCAAACTTTGAATCAATTGAACAGATGTTTATTCCTCTATTAAATGAATCATAGGATTTATATATTGGATAACATAAATCTTGACCACCACCAATCATAATAGGCAAAACACCTTCACTGATAAGATTCGAAATTAAATCTGTGATGGCAAAATACGTGTCTTTTATTTCATCACCTATTTTCATATCTCCTAAGTCTATTATTCTTAATTTCCAATTACCCATAAATAAACTATACAAGGACTTTCTGATTGAATCCATGTTCATTGAGATTGAGTGTTTATTTAAAATTCCTCTATTCTCATTAACACCAAAAATGGCAATTTCAGCTTTTTGAAAATCAGGAAAATTACCATCAGAAAATACCACAATAGATTCACCAATTGTACCTGGAGATAATTTTTCTTTTAGATCAAGGATTTCACTTGAAACTGGATTAAAATAATTTGAAAACATAATGTCTCAAATTAACCTATTTTTTTTTTGATTTTTTATTTTTTGAAATTAAATCTAAACAATCTAATCTTGATAATTTTTTAGGATCTTGATCTTTTGGGATTTTATAATTTTTTCCCTCGGACTTAATATATGGACCATATCTACCATTTAAAACCTCAATTTTGGGGTCTTCATCATCGAAAATGTTTATATTTTTTTGTTTGTCAAATGATTTTTTTTCCTCTATAAGCTCAATCGATTGGTTCAATGTTACAGAGGATGGGTCAATTTCCTTGAGAGATATAAAACCATTATCATACTTAATATAAGGCCCAAACCTTCCCCTTCCAATTACAACATCTTTGTTTTGATAAACTCCAATTGTCTTGGGAAATTGAAATAATTTTAGAGCTTGTTCCAGTGTTATATCTTCAATTGATTGATTTTTTTGTAAACCTGTAAATTTAGGCTTTTCCTCATCATCATTTTCACCAATTTGAATCATGGGGCCGTACCTACCAATTCGAGCATAAACTTTTTTTCCAGTTTTTTGATCTATTCCTAGTTCACGCGCACCAACAAACTTCTCAGCAAACTCTGTTACCTTTTCAATTTCTGGATCAAATTTATCATAAAAACCTTTTATCATCTCACTCCAAACTGATGAACCTTTTGCTATATTATCAAAATCTTCTTCAACATTTGCTGTAAAATTATAATCAATAATTTCCGAAAAATGTTTCATTAAAAACTTATTAGTCACCAAACCTATATCTGTTGGAAACAACTTTCTTTTTTCAATTCCAAAATTCTCTTTTCTTTTATTTTCAAGTATTTTTCCATCTTTTAGAATTAATTCTAAGTATTCTCTCTCATTTCCATCAGAGTCTCTTTTTTCAACATATCCTCTTTTTTGAATCACAGAAATTGTAGGTGCATAAGTTGATGGCCTGCCAATCCCTAGTTCTTCTAATTTTTTTACCAAAGAGGCTTCATTGAATCTCCCTTTTGGTTTTTTGAATTTTTGTCTAGCAGAAATGAACTCTGATTTTAATTCATCATTTTGATTAACTGACGGTAGTATTTCATTATTTTTTTTATCAATAGGATCAACTTCTAAAAAACCTTTAAAAGTTATCACTTCACCTTTACATATAAAAAAGTGAGATTTGTCATCAGAATCTTCACTAAAAATATTGATAGTTGTAATTTCAGACAAAGCTTCTGACATTTGAGACGCTATAGTTCTTTTCCAAATTAAATTATATAATTTTGATTCATCACCCTCAATTTCAGAAAGCATCATATTTGTAGGTCTGATAGCTTCATGAGCCTCCTGAGCATTTTTAGATTTTTTTGAAAAATTTCTTGGTGAGTGGTATTTTTCTCCAAATTTTTCAATTACATATTTTTTAATGTTTAATCTCGCCTCATCAGAAATATTAGTTGAGTCTGTTCTCATGTAAGTAATTTTTCCAGACTCGTATAATCTTTGTGCTAAAGTCATGGTTTTACTAACAGAGTAACCGAATTTTGTCGATGCAACTTGTTGAAGTGATGATGTTATAAAAGGAGGTGAAGGATTTTTTTTAGATGGTTTTTTTATAACAGAATCGATTTTAAATTTGGCGTTAATTTTGTTATTTAAAAAAGATCTTAGACTATTCAAAGAATCAAAATCTTTATTTAAATATGCATTTATTTTTTCTCCTTCTTTTGTAATAAATACTGCATTTGCACTAAAAAAATCTTGTTTAACAAATGACTTTATTTCATTTTCTCTTTCAGCAATTAATCTTACCGCAACAGATTGTACTCTTCCGGCAGATAAACCTGACTTAACTTTTTTCCAAAGAACAGGGGATAACTTAAAACCCACAATTCTGTCAAGAATTCTTCGGGCTTGCTGCGCATTGACAAGATTGATATTTATTTCTCTTGGATTTTCAATTGCACTTGTTATGGCTTTTTTTGTTATCTCATTGAAAGCAATCCTTCTGGTGTTTTCTTTGTTTAATTTTAAAGTTTCATATAAATGCCATGAAATAGCCTCACCTTCTCGATCTTCATCTGTTGCTAACCAAACAATTTTAGATTTTTTTGAAAACTTTAAAAGATCATCAACAATTTTTTTCTTGTCTAGTGAGATTTCATAATTTGGCTTAAAATTATTTTCAATTTCAATTCCCATATTCTTTTTGGGTAAATCTCTAATATGACCAAAACTAGAAACTACTTTGAAGTCTTTTCCAAGAAAACCTTCTATAGTTTTAGCTTTGGCTGGTGACTCAACAACAACAAGATTTTTAGACATAGAATTTTTTATTTGTGACAAAATTAGTTTTTTTTTCTAATTCTCAAATTAATGTAGTTAAATATTGATCTTGATATATGTCATTTTGTCAGTAAAATTTTATACTTTTGAGCCTAAAATAAATTTTTGTGATTAAGGAACAACTTATAGAAGAGGCAAGGCAAGGAGAAATTCTCTCCTTGAACTCAAGTAAAAAAAAGCAAACTAAGAAATTATTCCTAGAAAGCTATGGCTGTGCAATGAATTTTTCTGACAGTGAAATCGTTGCATCTATATTACAAAAAGAAGGTTATAATACTACTAAAGTTATTGAACAAGCTGATTTAGTTCTTATAAATACTTGTTCAATCCGTGAAAAAGCAGAACAAACTGTAAGAGCAAGACTTAAAAGTTTTTTAAAAATCAAACAAAAAAATCCAAAATTGACTATTGGAATTCTTGGGTGCATGGCAGAAAGACTAAAAACTAAATTTTTAGAAGAGGAAAAAATAGTTGACTTAGTTGTTGGGCCTGATGCGTACAGAGATTTACCAAAGTTAATTAAAGAAATTGAAGACGGACGAAAAGCTGTAAACGTTATTTTGTCAACTGAGGAAACTTATGCTGATGTGGTTCCTTTAAGGTTAGGTAATAATAAAGTTACAGCATTCATATCTATAATGAGAGGATGTGATAATATGTGTTCATTTTGTGTGGTCCCTTTTACAAGAGGAAGAGAAAGAAGTCGTGATCCAATATCAATAGTAAATGAAATTAATAAAGTACATAAGGATGGGTACAAAGAAGTCACGTTATTAGGACAAAATGTAGATTCATATCTTTGGAATAATGGATTAAGTAAAAAAGAAATAAATAAACTACCAAGTAATAAAAAAAATAACAGCATAAATTTTGCTAAATTATTAGATATGGTTGCTACTAATTGCCCAACAATTAGAATCAGGTTTTCCACATCTCACCCTCAAGATATGGGAGATGATGTATTACACACCATGGCAAAACATAAAAACATCTGCAAATATATCCACCTGCCTCTACAGTCTGGAAGTTCTAGGATTTTAAAACTTATGAATAGAGGCTATGATAGAAGTTGGTATTTAAATAGAATTGATTCAATAAAAAAAATTATTCCTAATTGTGGAATTTCTATGGATATAATTACTGGTTTTTGCACCGAAACTGATTTTGATCATAATCAAACACTATCATTGATGAATTATGTTAAATATGATTTTGGATATATGTTCAAATACTCTGAAAGACCAAACACATTAGCTCAAAGAAAATATGCGGATGATGTTGAAGAGAAAATAAAAAGCAAAAGACTAACCGAAATAATAAATTTACAACAAAAACACTCATTATATAATAATAAAAAACAGATTGGCTTAATTAAAGAAATTTTAGTTGAAGGTGTTTCTAAAAAATCTAAAGATTTTTTATTTGGAAGAACTACACAAAATACAGTTGTAGTTTTTCCTAAAGAAAATATCCAAATTGGAGATTTTATTAATGTTAAAATTAGTGAATGTACATCTGCTACTTTAATAGGAAAAAAATGTTAAATGAATGAATTACAAAGTATAAAACGTAGATTTGAAGTTATTGGTAATTCTGTTTTACTTGATAGATGTCTAATGAAGGCAAGTCAAGTATCTCAAACTGAAATATCTGTTTTAATAACAGGAGAAAGTGGAACAGGAAAGGATATAATTCCTAAAATAATACACACTAAGTCCATTCGAAAACATGGACCATTTATCGCTGTTAATTGTGGCGCAATTCCAGAAGGAACAATGGATAGTGAATTGTTTGGACATGAAAAAGGTGCTTTTACTGGTGCTATTAACTCAAGAAAGGGGTATTTTGAAGAAGCTAACAATGGTACAATTTTTTTAGATGAACTTGGAGACATGCCGATCTCTACCCAAGCAAGGTTACTTCGAGTTTTAGAAAATGGTGAATTTATTAAAGTTGGCTCATCAAAAATTAAAAAAACTAATGTAAGGGTTATAGCAGCAACAAATATTAATCTTAAAGAAGCTGTTTCTCTTAAAAAATTCAGAGAGGACTTATATTACAGATTAAACACAGTAGAAATAAAAATGCCCCCCCTGAGAAAAAGAAAAGAAGATATCCATCTTCTTTTTAAAAAATTTGCAATTAATTTTGCTGAAAAAAATAATATGCCAAGAATCTCTTTAAATGATGAGGCCATTAATCTACTAAATAATTATAATTGGCCAGGTAATATTAGAGAATTAAAAAACTTCACTGAAAAAATCTCAATAATTGAAGAAAAAAGATTATTAACAGATAAAGATATTGAACAACATCTTCCCGTCCAGGAAAATTCTTTAATACGAGGTAGCACAAAAAACTCCCAATTTTCTGAGAGAGAAATCTTATATAAAGTTCTTTTTGAAATGAGAAATGACATTAATAATTTAAAAGAGATGTTAAACTCATTTTCTAAAAACAAAGGATATGAAGCTACAATTATTGACTCTACTGAACAAACAGAAGAAAGTCTAACAGAGAATAAACAACTCAGAGAAATTGAAATTAGTAACTTAAATAATCAAATTAATTCAAATATTAGTAACAAGGAGCTCTTTTCCGAATCGATTGAAGAAAATCTATCTCTAGAAACTCAAGAAATGAATATTATAAAAAAAGCACTTGAAAAATATAATGGTAAAAGATCGTTAACTGCTAAAGAGTTAGGCATTTCAGAAAGAACATTGTATAGAAAAATTAAACAGTATGATCTTTAATAAGGATATTTTTTTACTATTTTGTGTATCCATATTGATTTTTAATTGTGGAGTTTATTCATTCAAAGGTTCTTCAATACCTAAAGATGCTCAGTCTATTTACATATTTGAAATACAAAATAATTCTCCTTTATCAAGTCCTGAATTGTCTAGTTTAATTACTGAAAATCTAAATAATTATATTCTTTCTGAAACAAGCTTAATGTTATCCAAAGAAAATCCCGATTTAAGTTTTTCTGGAAAAATTTCAAAATATAACATTAATCCAATTTCAATAAACTCCCAGGAAAGTGCATCTCAAAATAGATTATCCATAGAAGTTGACATTGAATACATAAACACTTTAGATACTCTTAGCAGCTTTTCTAAAAAATTTTCAAATTATGTAGACTTTAGTAGTTCTGAAAATTTTGTAGATATTGAAAGCGAGTTAAATGATGAACTTATCAAAAAATTAATAGAGGACATATTTAATACCTCTTTTTCAAACTGGTAAAAATGAATAAAAAACAAATTAATGATTTTGTTTCTGGTAAATTAGAATTAGATAATAATAGTTCAAAAATGAATGATATGATTAAGCTTTTTCCTTACTGTGAAACTATAAGAAAAATTGATGCTATCATAAAATATAAAAACGAAGACATTAGTTTTGAAGAAACATTACCAAATGTTGCTATTTATAGTAGTAATAGAAGAAGTTTTTTTCTCACTTTAATCAAACATTCTGATCCATTTCTATTTAAAAAGATAACAGAGGAAAAACAAATAAATCATCAAAATACTAAAAAACCTTTTCTCAATTGGCTATCGAATAATTTAAAGTTTGAAAAAAAGAAGACTTCGACTAAAGACACTGAGAATTCGAGTATAATTTCAAACGAAAACACAGATGACTTAATGACTGAAACGCTTGCTAAATTATACTTTGAGCAGGGTCATTTTGAGCAAGCAATTAGAGCTTATAAAATATTGTGTTTGAAATATCCAAAAAAAAGTAGTTTATTTGCAACAGAAATAAAAAAACTAACCAAGTTGAAATAAAAAATAAGTAATGGGACTTTTAATATTTTTAATAATTTTAGTGTGTATTTTTTTAGGACTAATTGTACTCGTCCAAAATTCCAAAGGAGGTGGTTTATCATCTACTTTTGGTGGCGGAAATCAAATTATGGGAGTAAAAAAAACTGCCGATGTTTTAGAAAAAACAACTTGGGTCCTTGCTGCTATCTTAGTTGCTTTATGTTTGATATACAACATATACGCTTTTTAATACAATTTTTTTAATACTTATGACAACTTGTCATTTAGTTTTTGTTTGGCACTTTTTTTGCTATTTAATAATTGAATTAAAAAATTTAGAATATGAAATTAAAACCATTAGCTGATAGAGTTCTTGTGGAACCATTGGCTGCAGAAGAAAAAGTTGGAGGTATTTACATACCTGATACTGCTAAAGAAAAACCACAAAAAGGTAAAGTTGTTGCAGTTGGCCCAGGGGATAACGATAACAAAGTTACTCTTAAAATTGGTGACTGTGTACTATACGGAAAATACTCAGGGACAGAGATAAATTATGAAGGTTCTGATTACTTAATCATGAAAGAATCTGATATTTTAGCAATTATTTAATATTTAAAAACTTAATAAATACAAAATGGCAAAAGAAATTAAATTTAACAGTGATGCTAGAGACGCATTAAAAAGAGGAGTCGATTCATTATCAAACGCTGTAAAAGTCACTTTAGGACCTAAAGGAAGAAACGTGGTAATTGATAAAAAATTTGGTTCTCCATCAATCACAAAAGATGGTGTTACAGTAGCTAAAGAAATTGAGTTAGAAAATACAATTGAAAATATGGGCGCTCAAATGGTTAAAGAAGTGGCTTCTAAAACTGCGGATCAAGCTGGAGATGGAACGACAACAGCAACTATTCTGGCTCAGTCTATGGTGTCTAATGGTTTAAAAAATGTAGCTGCAGGTGCAAGTCCACTAGATTTAAAAAGAGGAATGGATAAAGCAGTTAAGTCTATTGTAGCTAACTTGAAAACCCAATCCCAAAATGTAGGTGATAACAATAAGAAAATAGAACAGGTGGCTACTATATCTGCTAATAATGACAATACAATTGGGAAACTCATTGCTAAAGCAATGGAAAAAGTTAGCAAAGAAGGAGTCATTACAGTTGAAGAAGCCAAGGGAACAGAAACAACTGTTGAAATTGTAGAAGGAATGCAATTTGATAGAGGATACTTATCTCCTTACTTTGTTACAGATAGTGAAAAAATGGAGGCTGAGCTAGAAAATCCAGCTATTCTCATATATGATAAAAAAATATCAAATATGAAAGATTTACTTCCTATTTTAGAACAAACTCAAAAAACTAATCAACCTTTATTAATTATTGCAGAAGATGTTGATGGAGAAGCATTAGCCACATTAGTTGTTAACAAGATAAGAGGGGCGCTAAAAATAGCAGCTGTTAAAGCACCAGGATTTGGTGATAGAAGAAAAGAGATATTGGAAGATATTGCTATTTTAACAGGTGGTACTGTTATCTCAGAAGAAAGAGGGCACAAATTAGAAGCCGCAACAATGGAAATGTTAGGAAAATGTGAAAAAGTAACAATAGATAAGGATAACACAATAATCGTTAATGGTACAGGTAAAAAGAATAATATTGAAGGTAGAATTAAACAAATTAAAACTCAAATCGAAAACTCAACCTCAGATTATGACAAGGAAAAACTTCAAGAAAGACTTGCTAAATTATCTGGTGGGGTAGCTGTTTTATATGTTGGGGCTCCAAGTGAAGTTGAAATGAAAGAAAAGAAAGATCGTGTTGACGATGCATTAGCAGCCACAAAAGCTGCAATTGAAGAAGGTATAGTGCCTGGAGGTGGAGTTGCATTAGTTAGAGCTGGGGAGAGTTTAAAAAAATTAAAAGGAGAAAATGATGATGAGTCTACAGGTATTCAGATTATTGCAAACTCTATAGAAGAACCTTTAAAACAAATTGTTAGAAACGCTGGTGGAGAGGGAGCTGTAATCGTATCAAAGGTCAGGGAAGGTAAAGATGACTTTGGTTATAATGCAAAACAAGATAAATTTGAAAATTTATTTAAAACTGGTATTATTGACCCAACAAAAGTAACCAGAGTTGCATTAGAAAATGCGAACTCTGTTGCTGGTATGTTATTAACTACTGAGTGTGTTTTAGCTGAAATCAAAGAAGAAAATAGTGCTCCTTTACCTGGTGGAGGAATGCCAATGGGGGGCGGAATGCCAGGTATGATGTAAATATTTAATAATTAAGAATGCCTAAAAGGCTTGAAGAAATTCAAGCCTTTTTAGTCTACGTTATCATGTAAAAAAGAATTATTATTTCTTAATTCTTTATCTTCTTCATTTATAGTTAGTCTTGAAATTGGCTCTTCAGATTTTGAACTATCTATATTTTCTAGTTCTATACCCTGCCTTTTGTATGCTGGCTCATCTTCTATTTGATGAATATATCTGGGTTCTTTCTTCATTTCTAAGTCATAATTATATCTATCTAGTCTATTAGATCGCTCTTGTGCTATTCGTTTCTGTTCTTGAATTAAATTATATGACTCATTATTTTTTTGTTCGGTATCAAATTTTAATTCTCCAACTTTATCATCATTTACTACGTTAATTATAGGTTCTTCTTTTTGAATATTAACCAAATTATTATCCCCATTACTTTTCTCAGGGGATTTAACGTCTAAAACATTTTTCACATCTAATGATATTTTAGTTTGAGTATCGTTAAAATTTGCATCTTCGAATTTTTGTTTTTCAGAAAAATTCTGTTCATCTACAACACTTTGCTCTTCTATTATACTTTGTTCATCTACTATATTTTGTTCTTCTATTATACTTTGTTCTTCTACCATACTTTGTTCTTCTACCATACTTTGTTCTT
>TARA_B100001121_G_scaffold168174_1_pt1 | contig 28627 bp, 25 predicted proteins | sample TARA_B100001121 | Tara Oceans TARA_B100001121 (sample SAMEA2622817) | marine metagenome | biome: marine biome (ENVO:00000447); feature: surface water layer (ENVO:00002042); material: "saline water (ENVO:00002010), including plankton (ENVO:xxxxxxxx)" | depth 5 m
CCAGCCAGTTGCGTACCCTGGTGCTGCAGCGTGCGATGGGCTGGATCGATCTCAGCGATACCGACACGCTGCGCCGTGACCCGCTTTGGCAGTTGGCCTGCAGCGATGCACGCGGCATGACACCCCTGGTCCAGGACCGGCCGTCTCAAGCCACGCTGTCGCGGCTGCTGAGCTGCCTCGGTCGTAACGACAATATCGATGCCGTGCACGAAGGCCTGTTGCGGCTGGTGGTCTGGCGCCTGACCTCGCTGCAGAACGGTGAACGTCCCAAACAGCTGACGCTGGACATCGATGGCCTGCCGATCGAGGTGCATGGCCATCAGGGCGGGTCGGCCTATCATGGCCTTTACGGGGCCCGCATCTACTCGCCGCTGGTCGCATCGTTGGCGGAGACCGGCGACATGGTGGGCGGCCTGCTGCGCGAGGGCAACGCCGGCCCGGCAGAGAACGCCGACACCTGGATCCCGCATCTGGTACGACGACTCAACGAGAGCACCGGGGCACAGGTTCGTGTGCGCATCGACGCCGGTTTTACCGATAACGCGACGCTGGAGGCCCTGGAGGATCGGGAGATCGAATACCTGGGCCGGTTGCGCAGTCACACCGGTCTACAGAAGCTGGCAGCACCGCTCCTGAAGCGGCCACCCGGCCGGCCACCCGAGCAGCCTCGCGAGTGGTGCCACGATCTGGAGTACCAAGCCGGCTCCTGGTCGGCACCGCGGCGCGTAGTGCTGGTGGTGCAGGAACGCCCCGATGACCTGCTGCTGCATGCCTTCTTCCTGGTCACCAACCTCAGCAAGTTCGACTGGCCGCCAGAGAAGGTCCTAGCACTCTATCGCAAGCGCGGCAGCGCCGAGGCGCACATGGGCGAGGTGAAATCAGCACTCGACGTGCATCTCTCCTCGACCGACCGCGGCGCTTCCACCGTTCAAGAGGTGATGGCCCGCAACGAAGTGAGTCTGCTACTGAGTCTCTACGCCTACCAGGTCCTGCATGGCCTGCGCTGCCTGCTGGAGCGGCAGACCCGGCAAGGCTGGAGCCTCAGCCGGATGCGCGAGCAGGTGCTGAAGGTCGCCGCCACGCTGAGGCTGCACGCTCGGCGAATCACCGTTCATCTGGGGGCCGCCGCCGACAAGTGGTGGCCGACGCTGCTGAAGGGGCTGCCGAAGCTGACCGCACTGAGCTGACGCTCCTGCGAGACCACCACAGCATCAGAAAGCGAGCGACCGGAGCGGCGGTCGGCGATCACGGCTGCTTGGACGGTCGCAATTGATTCCAAAGAGCTATAAGTAAGTAGGAAAAGGGCTGCGTTCTGGCATTACTCAACAGCCACTCGCGCTGAAGATGCGAATCCTGATAAGCAATGCCAACAGCCAGTACCTTCAGACCGCTCAATCAGCGCCCTCGTGAATAAGGCGGGTTCACAGGATCGGGGTGCCCTGTCGGCCAGCGCCCGGGGCGTAAAGAGGGCGCCACAAAGTTGATGGCCAGCCGCACGGGCTGACGGGTATTCAAAAGCCTCCACCCCCGCAGCTCTCATCCGGCTGCCCAGGGTCTGAGACGCCGAATAATCCCGGGGATGGACCATCTGAGCCGTAAATTCATCGAAAGGCGGCCGCTGCAACTGCACCCCTATTGCCGTGCTGTAACCGACACTGAACAGCGTGTGCTCACTGTTCAGCTTGTCCGTCGGCGGGGTACCGTCCATGGACCAGAGAAACACAAACCGGTAGTAGGCAGATTCCGCCAGGGTGGCGTCAACAGACCGGCCCCCGTAGAACAGGCCCGGCTCATGGACACGCCCGAACCGGGACCCCCAAGGCAATGGCGGATAACGGAATGGGGTTTTCAGAAGATAATGTCGTTCAGAGCGCAGCACTTCCGGATAGTCTGGCTTCGAAGTTTCCAGCAGCTCTTCCAGCACCGCCTGCTCCTCCAGCGTGTCCACGTAACCAATAGTGGCCACCTGCTCCTGGCTTTCCACCAGGCGAAAGAGCACACCCTCGATGGGGCGGATATGCCTTTCCCCCTGACAGCGGGACCAGATATCCATCAAATCTTGCCTCTTAACGCATCCAAGCAGGTCAGCACACGCACGAGCCCCTGAACCGTCTGCACCTGCTCCGCCGGAATCCCGCCGGTCAGGTGGTTGGGTGAGCGCATGAAGTGCCGGATCCAGTCTTCATCCCCACCGGTCAGAGCAAACAGCGCCCGTGCAGCCCGGATCAGCAGCAGAGCCAGCTCACCCTGCTTACTATCAGGCTGCAGATCCAGGTTCTTTTTCAGGCGGGTAATGGCACTGCGGTGAACCCCCAGCACCCCCCCCAGCTCCTCCTGCCGCAACGTCAGCTGCCGGGCCGCGTTCAGAACCGCTTTCGACAACACCACGGCAGGATCAGGCTGCTCCCGGGTCCAGGCAGTCATTCTCGGGCTCCTTGTTGATGGGGTGACCTGAATTCTAGTCGCATATGCGACATTATGGTAGAAAAATAATCAAATGCGACTTCAAGGAGACGACAGGATGCCCTGACGCTGGCCTACGGAGCACACGACCAACGGAACATCGTTGCTCCACCCCAGCGATTGCAGGTCAGTAAATAGTTGACCGCCGGCATCGGCTCAAAACGACCACACCAACGGAATCAGCCCGATCGCCGTCAGTCCAACCAGCAGACTCAGCGGTAACCCAATGCGCACGTAGTCCGTGAAGCGGTAGCGTCCCGGGCCGTACACCATCAGGTTGGTCTGGTAACCCAGGGGCGTGATGAAGGAAGCCGACGCCGCGAACATCACAGCAATGGCAAACGGAAGGAAGCTCACCCCAAGCTGCTCGGACAGCGCCAGGGCAATCGGGAACATCAGAACCGCCGCCGCGTTGTTGGTGATCACCTCGGTAAACAGCGTGGTCAGCAGATAAACGATGGCCAGGGCCAGCCAGGGTGACAAAGGGCCGAACCCAAGCAACTGACCAGCCACCCATTCCGCCGCGCCAGTCACCGTCATGGCATTGCCCAAGGCAAAGGACGCCGCAATCACCACCAACACCGGCAAGTCAACGCTGCGGCGAGCCCGGCTGGCCGTAATGCAGCCCGACAGAATCATTGCTCCTGCCGCCAGGAAGGCCGCCTCCATAATGCGCAGGAGGCCACTGGCACTGAGGGCCACCATAACGCCGAGAATAACCAGCGCCACCGGCGCCTTACGAAAATCCGGTGGCGTCGAATCATTCAGAGCGCTAACCAACAGGAAGTCCCGGCGGAACCGGTACTGTTCGACGAACTGATGACTGGCCTCCAGCAACAGGGTATCCCCCATCCGAAAGGTAATATCCCCCAGCTTGCCCGGCACCCGGCGCCCTTCCCGGGACACCGACAGGATCACCGCATTGAAGCGGGTCCTGAACCGACTGTCGCGAATGGTTCGGCCCAGGGCGGGAAACTCCGGCCCCAGTACCACTTCCACCAGACAGCGCTGGTGATTGGCCACATCGAGTTTGTGCAGGCTGCCATTGGCCGGCTTCAACCCCTGAATGCGGCGCAGCTCACTGGCACACTCCGCCGCGCCGACAAAGTACAGCCGGTCACCGGCCTGCAACGTCCGGTCTGGATCCACCGCCGTAATCAGGCGCCCGCCCCGATCGATCTCCGTCAGGTAACCATAGTTAAGCGCCCGCAAGCCCGCCTCGGCAATGGTCTTACCAACCAGCGGCCCGGGCGCCACTTCCATTTCCACCCCGTACTCGCGAATCTGGTCCAGCTCCTCTGACACCCCCCCCCGATCCGGCAACAGCCGAGAACCGAACAACACCAGAAAACCGCCGCCCACCAGCAACAACGGAATGCCCACCCAGGCCATCTCGAACACCCCCAGGTGAATCCCCTGGCTGGTTTGCAGCATCCCGTCCACCACCAAGTTGGTGCTGGTACCAATCAGCGTACAGGTACCACCGAGAATGGCCGCATAGCTCAGCGGCAACAGCAACTTGGAAGCCGATAGCCCAAGACGCTGGGCCCAGTCCTGAATGGCGGGGATGAACATGGCGACCACCGCGGTGTTGTTCATAAAGGCACTCAGCAACCCCGTGGGGGCAATCATCCGAAGCTGGGCCGCTGTTTCGGTTTTCGGATGCCCCAGTAAACGCCGGGCGATCCACTGGACGGCCCCCGTCTCCTTGAGGCCCGCCGCCACCACGTACAACGTGGCAATGGTAATCACACCCGGGTTGCCGAAGCCCGCCAGGGCTTGGGCCGGGCCGAGGATGCCGGTGATCAACAGAAACGCCAGCGCCGCCATCAGGATCAGATCGGCGGAGACCCGAGTCAGGGCCAGCGCCGACAGCACCGTTCCCAGGGTCAGCAGGGTCAGTATTGCTTGCCCGTCCATCAGTCGGCGATCAACCCCCGGGAAGCCATGAAGGCAATCAGCGCCGCCACGCACTCGTCAACAGTCATGCTGGAGGTGTCCAGGCGTACTTCCGGATGCTCCGGTGCCTCGTAGGGGGAATCGATGCCGGTAAAATGCTTGATCTCCCCCTGGCGCGCCTTTTCGTACAGCCCCTTCGGATCCCTCGCCTCGCAGGTTTCCAGTGGCGTGTCCATGAACACCTCGATGAACTCGCCTGCGGGGAACAGGTTACGCACCATCCGCCGGTCGCTGGTAAAAGGGGAAATGAAAGCACTGAGGACAATCAACCCGGCATCGGTGAATAACTTACTCACCTCACCAATGCGACGAATGTTCTCTACCCGGTCCTCGTCGGAAAACCCCAGATCTTTGCACAACCCATGGCGTACATTGTCGCCATCCAGCAAAAAGGTATGGTAACCACGCTGATGCAACGCCACATCCAGGGCGTTGGCGATGGTCGACTTGCCAGAACCGCTCAGGCCGGTAAACCAGAGCAGGCAGGGCTTCTGGTTCTTGTTGGCGGCGCGCTCGGCACGGGTGATCTTATGTTCATGCCAGACAATGTTTTCAGCCAAAACAGACACCTTTTCCTTGTGATGTAAAGCAGCGTCCCCAAGGACCCGCCATATGATTTATATGGTTAGAAGATTCCGGAATGTACCGAGTAGCCGCCTGGCGGTAAAGTCGTAAGCTACCCAAGCAACGCCTCCGCCTGCATCAGAATCCGCTCCAGATGCCGCTCGTCAACAAAGCTTTCCGCGTAGATCTTGCACAAGTCCTCGGTACCACTGGGCCTGGCCGCGAACCAGCCGTTGTCAGTCGTGGCCTTGAGGCCCCCGATCGGAGCACCATTCCCCGGCGCATGGATGGAAACCTCCCGCAACGGATCGCCGGCCAGCTCGGAAAAGGGCAGATCGTCTGGCGTCAGGGATTTCAGGCGTTGCTTCTGCTCCGGCGTTGCTGGGAAGTCCTTGCGACGATACACAGGCGCGCCAAAACGCGCCGTCAGCCCGGCGTAATAGTCACTGGGCCGCAGGCCACTTCTGGCCATCAGCTCCGCCGCCAGCAGACAAAGGGTAATTCCGTCCTTGTCCGTGCTCCAGGGCCGGCCGGAGAAGGTCAAAAAACTGGCCCCGGCACTCTCCTCGCCGCCAAAGGCCAGACGGCCGCTGTGCAGCCCTTCCACAAACCACTTGAAACCCACAGGAACCTCATACAGCACCCGACCCCGGCCAGCCACCACCCGGTCGATCATAGAGGAAGACACGAGCGTCTTGCCGATGGCCAACCCCTCGTCCCAGGCGGGGCGATGCCCTAGCAGGTAATCCACGCACACCGCCAGGTAATGGTTGGGGTTCATGAGCCCGCCAGCATCCACGATGCCGTGCCGGTCCGCATCCGGGTCATTGCCGAAGGCAAGATCGAAGCGGTCCCGGATCTTGAGCAGATTAGCCATCGCCGCCGGACTCGAACAATCCATCCGGATCTTGCCGTCATGGTCCGGGGGCATGAAGGCGAAGTCCGGATCCTGCCTGCGGTTGACCACCTCCAGGTTCAGCCCGTAGCGTTTCCCGATCGCTTCCCATACCGCCAGGGACGCCCCCCCCATCGGGTCCACCCCCAGCTTCAGGCCACTGGCGGCAATGGACGCCATATCCACCACATCGCCCAGATGATCGACATACTGGCCTGTGTAGTCCCAGGGCTCCGCACTCGACCGGGCGGCCGCGAGCGACACACGTTTTACACCGGCCAGCCCCCGTTCCAGAAGTTCATTGGCCCGGCGCTCAATCCAGCCTGTGACCTCGGCCGCGGCTGGCCCGCCGTCCGGAGTGTTGTACTTGATGCCACCGTCCTCGGGAGGATTGTGGGACGGCGTGACGACCAGGCCGTCGGCCCGGCCGCCCGCTCCCGCCGCGTTATGCACCAGAATGGCATGGGAAACCAATGGCGTGGGTGTATAGCCCGATTCAGCGTCCACCCGTGCCACCACACCATTGCCAGCCAGGACTTCCAGGGCCGAGTTCATTGCCACACCGGACAAGGCATGGGTGTCCTTGCCCAGATACATGGGGCCGTCAATCCCCTGCTGCCGTCGCCAGTCCACCACGGCCTGGACAATCGCCAGGATGTGGTGCTCATTGAAGCTACGGCGCAAGGATGAGCCCCGGTGGCCGGAGGTCCCAAAGCTGACCCGTTCGGCCGGATTCGAGGGATCCGGCGTATCACCGGAATATGCGGACAGCAGGTTGGAAATGTCGATGGTCATGGTCTTGGACTCCTGACGTTGGAACGCCAAACGGCCAGTGTATTGAAACCGAGCCTGCGCTTGACCCAGTAAACCGCAAGCAAGTTTTGCGCCCCCACCGCCAGCGCAGTGGAGATTGCGGCGCCGAGCGCGCCGTAGAGCGGAACCAGAATAAACGTAATTGCCACGCTGACCGGAGCCACCAGCAGCAGCGTGTTACGCAAATCCCGCTCATGGCCGGACATGCTCAGCAGGTAGCCGACGGATCCGGTGAGCACATTCACGAACTGCCCCAGGGCCAGCACCTGAAGCAAGGGGCTGCCCCCGGTAAAGCCGGCGCCGAACAGCCCCATCAGAAACTCAGGGAACACCAGCATCACTGCGACAACCGGCGTGGCGCCCAGTGCCATCAGCCGGACCGCCGTCAATGCCATCTTGCGTAACGCCGGCAGGTCACCGACCGCGTGCAGTGCCGCAAACCGGGGCGCCACCACCATATTGACCGCCATCAGGATAAAACTCACCAGCAGCGCGGTCCGCTGGGCCACCGCCAGCTGCGCGATTTCCTCGGGTTGCAGATAGGCACCGCCGACAAACTGCCCCGTCCACTGAATCAGCTGATTCATCAACAGCACGATCCAGAGCGGCCAGGCCGACTCGAGCATGGTACGCAGGGACGTGTCGTAGTGTGCGTTTGACGCCGTCCCCCGCACGGACCGGTACCAGAACATCAAAAAGCCGGCCAGTACCAGCACCGACCCCAGGCTGTAAGCCAGCGCCGCCTGCTCGCCCGTCGATACTCCGGTACCCCAGACAATGAGCACCAGCACCATATTGGCGGCCACATTCATCGCAATGATGGCCGACGACACCCGCCCCAACCCCTGAAAGCTCTGCGCCAGCAGCCACAACACCGCCATGGTGACCACGCCCGGCGCAATGGCCGCCAGTACGGGACCAAACTCCGGCTTATTGAACACCCTACGGGCCAGGTCATCCGACGCCAGCCAGAGTGCCAGAGCCACGCACCCGGACACCACCAGGGTTACGCCGGCACCCCGAAAAAAGAGCTGACGCACGGCCTGAGTGTCTCCCTGGGAACGAGCCGCTGCGGTATGACGCAGAATCACGTCGTCAAAGCCGCAACGGGTCACCGCCGCCAGGAAGGTCACCACGGTAAACCCCAGAAAGAAATAACCACTTTGCTCAACCCCCAAGGTCCGGGCCAGCACCAGGTTCATAAGAAACGCGGCAACCGCCCCGAATCCCTTGACGAACAACGCGACCAGCGACTGCAGTACAACCCCATCCAACCTGACGTTCATACCTTCCTCTTGAACAACCCAGGGCGTTCCGGTCACCCGGTCGGCAGGATCTTCCGGCACAGTGGCACCAGCGCTCGCCGCCAGTTGCCAGGGGGAACACCCGCCTCACGCCGGAGCTTGCCACCATCCAGCACCGAATAGGCCGGGCGTTGCACCGGTGCTGGGAAGTCCGACGACGCAATGGGCACAAGCCTGGGAGAAGGGAATGTATCAGACACCTGGCTGCAGGCTGCAAAGATTGCCCGGGCAAAGCCAAACCAGCTGCAGGGCTCACCGCCCGAGAAATGGTAGACCCCGCTCTCCGGCCTGCCCCGGCACAGCGCCACCAAAGCCTCGGCAAGATCGCCGGCGTAGGTGGGAGTGCCCACTTGGTCGTCAACGATGGACAGCGTGTCCCGTTCATGGGCCAGCCGGATCATGGTCCGGAGAAAGTTATGGCCATATTCACTGAACAACCAGGCCGTGCGGACCACCAGGTGCCGATCCGCGAGCCGGGCCGCCTGCTCCCCGGCCAGTTTACTGGCACCGTACACGCCTACGGGATTGGCCATATCGGATTCCAGATACGGACGACGCAGGGTGCCATCGAACACATAATCGGTGGACACATGCACCAGAACCGCACCGGCCCGGTTGGCCGCCCGCGCCAGATGCTCAACCCCCTCGGCATTGACGGCCCAGGCGGTCTCCCGATCCGTTTCGGCCCGATCCACCGACGTGTAGGCAGCCGCATTGACGATGATATCCGGGCGCACCGCCATGACCCTGGCGTTTACCCCGCTGCGGTCGGTAATGTCCAGCCCGTCCCGGCCCAGCGCGACCACACGGTCATCGCTGTCCGCCAGCCGGTCCAGCAGGCACCGGCCCAACTGCCCATTCGCACCCGTGACCAGAAGCTTCATGCCTGGCAAAACTCCCGAAAAGTGGGGGCCTGGGCGTCCTTGTCCGACAGTGTTATCTCGACCCCGGATGGCCACTGGATGGCCAGGTCCGGATCGTTCCAGACAATGGCACCTTCATCGCTGGGGTCATAGTAATCCGTGCACTTGTATTCGAAGTCCGCGAATTCACTCAACACCAGGAAACCATGGGCAAATCCGGGAGGAACCCATACCTGCCGCTTGTTGTCTCCGCTCAGATACACGCCTTCCCACTGACCGAATGTCGGTGAACGTCGGCGCAGATCAACCGCGACATCAAACACCTCGCCGTGCACCACCCGAACCAGTTTTCCCTGGGGTCGGCGCAACTGGAAGTGCAGCCCTCGAAGCACACCGCGCGACGACCTGGAATGGTTGTCCTGGACAAACGCCAGATCGATACCCGCCTGCTCCCGGTAGCGTTGGGCCTGAAAGGTTTCCAGAAAGAACCCCCGATGGTCACCGAATACCTGTGGCTCGATCACCACGCAACCTGACAGCCGTGTCGGGATGACGTTCACAACGTTTCCCCCACCAGCCGCAACAGATACTGCCCATAGCCCGTTTTGCCCAGTGCTTCGCCCTGGGCCCGCAAATCCCCGACGCCGATCCAGCCCTTACGAAAGGCTATCTCCTCCAGGCAGGCAATTTTCAGGCCCTGTCGATGCTCAACCGTCTGAACAAACTGCCCCGCATCGATCAGCGAGTCGTACGTGCCGGTGTCCAGCCAGGCGAAGCCGCGCCCCAGCAACGACACACTCAGATCTCCCCGCTCCAGATAGGCTTGGTTGACATCCGTAATCTCAAGCTCGCCCCTCGCGGAGGGCCGGATGGTTCGGGCGATCTCCACCACATCATTGTCGTAGAAGTACAGCCCGGTTACCGCGTAGTTGGACTTCGGCTTCGCCGGCTTCTCTTCGATACCCAGTACCTGGCCGTCCGGTCCGAACTCCACGACCCCGAAACGCTCCGGGTCCTTTACGTGATACCCGAAAATCGTCGCTCCGGTTGGCCGGGCCACAGCCTGGGCCAGCTTGTCGGAGAAGTGCTGCCCGTAAAAAATGTTGTCCCCCAGCACCAGGCATACGTTATCGTTTCCAATGAACTCCGCACCGATGAGAAACGACTGGGCCAGGCCATCGGGAGACGGCTGCTCAGCGTAGGTCACGTGGATTCCAAACTGGTGTCCATCGCCCAGCAGGCGCTGAAAGCCGGGCAAATCATTGGGCGTGGAAATGACCAACACCTCACGGATCCCGGCAAGCATCAACACCGACAACGGGTAATAAATCATCGGCTTGTCGTAGATTGGCAGCAACTGCTTCGAAATACCCAGAGTGATGGGGTGCAGTCGCGTACCCGCGCCCCCGGCCAGGATAATGCCCTTATATCTCGTCACGCCCTGCCCTCGTTGTCATCACACACGCGCCCCGGTCACTCCGGTTTACCGATACGGTCCAGCCGGTAGGCCCCAGACAACACCCGTTGCCACCATGGCCGATTGTCCAAATACCACTGTACGGTCTTGCGCAAGCCCGTTTCAAATGTCTCCCTGGGCGCCCAGCCCAGCTCCCGCTCGATCTTGCCAGCATCGATGGCGTACCGTCGGTCATGGCCAGGCCGGTCCGGAACGAACGTGATCAGATCCCGGTACGCCCTCACGCCCACCGGTTTCTCGGGCGCCAGCACCTCCAGGAGACCACACAGCGCTTCCACCACGTCCAGATTCTTCACCTCATTATGGCCTCCGATGTTATAGGTGCTCCCCACCTCGCCATGGAGCACCACCTCTACCAAAGCCCGGGCATGGTCCTCCACATAGAGCCAGTCCCGAATCTGGGCCCCATCGCCATACACCGGCAACGGCTTGCCTGCCAGAGCATTCAGGATCATGTGGGGAATCAGCTTTTCAGGAAACTGGCAGGGACCGTAGTTGTTCGAGCAATGGGTAACCAACACCGGCAACCCGTAGGTCCGGTGCCAAGCTCGCACCAAGTGGTCGGAACCGGCCTTGGAGGCCGAATAGGGTGAGCTGGGAGCGTAAGGTGTTGCCTCGGTAAACAGATCGGACGAGCCGGACAGATCGCCGTAAACCTCATCCGTGGAAACATGCAGAAAGCGGAACCGGGAACGTTCCCCGGCAGACAGTCCCATCCAATAGTGTCGGGCGGCTTCCAGCAACACGCAGGTGCCCACCACATTGGTCTGAACAAATGCGGCCGGCCCTTCGATCGACCGGTCCACATGGGACTCCGCCGCCAAGTGCATCACCACCGTGGGCCGGAATTCGGTGAAGACCCGCTCGACGGCCAGCCGATCACAGATGTCCGCCTGGTAGAAGCGATACCGTGGCGAATCCGCCGCCGGCCCCAACGACTCGGGGTTGGCCGCGTAGGTCAGCTTGTCCAGATTGGCGACCTCATACCGGCCCTGTCCGACAAGAAAACGGACCAAAGCGGAACCGATAAAGCCGCAACCACCAGTGACGAGTATTCGAGCGTTCATTTAAGTAACAGCCAATTTTGGGCGATAAGACCGTATGCCTATTAGCACCTAGCAAAGAATATCGTATTGGATACCAGCCGACTCCACTACACGAAGGGTTTTTTCCGAAGGAGAGACCAGATAAACCTTTGATGCGATCTTCATCAACGGCAAATCTTCATAGTGATCTGTGATAACGACCACGTCCTTGGGGTCCTGGCATACCTGCTTCAGTGATTCGACCTTGTTTTCAGAGTAATTTTCGAAAAAATCGTCACCAACAAAGGTACTGCCAATGACATGAGAGACATGCGCATCAATTAAATCAACAGTATGTTCAAGATAAACCAGAGGTGCTGCAGATGAGATTACCCTAGTCCCCTCACAGGAATTCAAAAAATCTAATACTCGATCATTCACATGCCGGGAAAGTGAGCTCGAAACATAGTCATTATTTAAAAATCGACTCAGATTCACCAGATTTTTTTTGAAATCAAAGTGGCTCACCAGTCCCAACTTACGAACAACAAGTAAAAAAACGACTTTGACTGAAAGAAAAGGCCTGAACTCCAGAAGAAAACCCTTCGCTATAGATAAAACCCACAAAGGAAACGAGTTGACTCTTACCAGCGTGCCGTCAAAATCGCACACCACTACACGCCTATTCATGCGTCCAACGCCCAGGGAAAACGAACCAATACACCTTTTTTGAAGGAAAAATCCGGCTCAAACACAGGATTTTTCTGAGTGACAACAAATACCGCAGAACGAACAGATACATCAGATGCATTACCGGCTGCCAAATCCATTATATGGGAGACGACGGATTTTAAGCTATAGCCAGAATCAACAGCATCATCTACCACAATTACAGTGTCGTATTCAGAGTAGTCCGCCAGAATTGAAGTAACCTCCCTTTCTGGAGGCCGCTTTAATGAAAGAAAAGAGTGTTCCACATTTCTCAAAAAATTCAGAAAAAATTTGGGAAAAATCCGAATGACAGATCTAAAAATACGCCCGATCACTCCCTCTTTTTTCTTCTTGGTGGAAGGCCGAGAACACCTGACGAACGAAATTGAGGTCCTAGTCAGATTCTTGACCTCTTCAAACAACGCTTCCGCTATGGGCACGCCTCCAGATTCGACACCTATAATTAAGACGCTGCGTTTTTCACCGAGATTAAAAAAGTCAATGGCCTCCGAGCAAAAGCTCTTAAGCATCTCATCATCAGCATCCAGCACCTTCATGTTCATGACTCCGGGTCTCTTCTATAAATATATTTCTTCAAATGAGTCAGAACTCCTCTTGGAAAAACCAAAATAAGAAAATTCTTGATCAGACCAACCGTACTATTCATAGAAAAATTATAGTTATCCCAAAGAAGCTTAACCTTGCTTCTGGACTGTCTAAACCTTTTTGTCGTCGAAATACTTCTAGGACTCACTTCATACTGGAGTAAGACTTCCGGCAAATTGGCCAAATCCCACTTTTTTGAAAGCTCAAGGAAACATGCCCAGTCTTCCAAAGCTGGATAGTCGTCAGGGTATCCTCCAACCGCTTGAACCGCCTGTAGCCGAAACATTGTTGCGGGGTGGACAAATGGATTGTACCGATAAATTGCTTTTTTTATCTCTTCGCCGTGCACAGGATGTTTTAAAACAAACAAATGATCCCCATCTGGGTTTATGAACTCCACCCAGCAACCAACCAGGGCAACATGAGGATTCTTCTCTAGAAAATCACGTTGCTTAGAAAATCTCAGACCCTGATTTCTGTCCCCCGCATCCAACCTGGCTACATACGAATAGTTTTCCTGTTCTGCTATTTCCAAGCCCTTGTTGAGTGCTGCAACAATTCCCTGGTTTCGCCCGAGCTTGAATAGCTTAACATTACCATAGGCCTTGAAGGCTTTAGAAAGATCATCTTCGGTGGGAGGAACGTCACTTCCATCATCAACAACCAGAACATCTACAGATTCAGCTGACTCTATGCTGGATATTGTTTTAAAAAGAGCTTCACCACCATTAAAGTTTGGGATAAGAACTACGGTATCATTCTTTGTATTTCCAGGCACTGTAGTCTTTCTCCGTTATTTCGCTGAGTAGATCAATGTCTTTATCAAAAAATCCTGAAAGAAGCTTTTTGTCGGATTGCGTTAACGCAAACTCTGGCTCAGCATCTTTATAAAGAAGCCTATTAACAATCGGGTTCATTTTTATTGAACCCACCAAATTGCTGAGACCTAAGCGCCGAACCAACAGAGCACATTTTTTAACAAGATACGACAGCTTCCTTGACCTTGCAGGCCTAGCCTAATTGACAACCTTCCCAAGAACAGATGGTGAAAAATAAGAAACACCCAAAAACTCGTATACCTAAGTTAAAAAGCCACCGGATCAGCCTTTAGGGTATCGTACTCCAGCAACAGCACTTGCTCTTTCTCAAAAATCTTATAAAGCTCACTGATATTTCGACCGTAAAGAGAGCCCTCAACAAGTTCCGTATGCTTGTTTATAAGCTCTTCAACACGCCCGAAACCATACCCATTTCTTTGAAGAAATCGAATTCCAGACTCCGTTCTCTCATATGGATTCCGAATACAGACCAAAATTTTTGCACTTTCATTATAATTTTTTATTCTTTTTAAGGCATCAAAGCATATCAAATAATCATGGGAAAAATCCCCAACATGCTTGCTGAAGTCACACCCTTCGAATTGATTGTGATACCACTCAACGCCTTTATCAAAAAACTGATCAAAGAAATAAATATCTTTTTCGCTTTTGGCAGACTAAACTCTGGATGTTCAGACAAAGCCTGATACAACCAAGTAGATGCCGTTTTACTGGGGCCAACAAAAAAGAAATCAATCAAACTTTAGCTCCTTTTCAACAGCCTTACAGTACCAACCGATAGAGCCAGCATGATCCAATAAAAAACAAAACGGAACGAACCAAATTGAGCAAACGAGAACAAAGAAACAAAAAACAATAGAGCAACAGAGAACGCCAACCTTTTTTCGCCCTCATCTTTTTTTCTCAAATACAACAAGAAAAGCTCAAACAACAACTTCAGATTAAAATAAAGAAAAACCAAAAGCCCTATAACTCCAAGTTCACTTCCGATCCTCGTATAAAGAGAGAATACTGGGGGCCACAATGGATCAGAGGGATTGGACCAGTTTCGTACCTCAAAAGATAAAAACGCCCAATCAGGATAATAAGACGGCAACATAAACCCTGACTGCCCTAAACCAACCCCCCACCAAAAATTGTCTAACATAATTTGAATTGCTGCCACCTGAGAGCCCCAGCGCCCAAGATTCGATGCAAGATGGTACTCATCGTCGGTATTTATGCTCACTGACAAAGCTTTAGAGTAAACAAAGTCAAAAACTGGAGATCCAACAAGAGCATCAACACACAAAAAAAGAATCAAGGAAAAAGTAATGATAGAAGAAGCCAAAATTTTTCCTTGAGCATTATAAGAAAAAAAACTAACAAACAGAAAAAAAGACACCTCCAAAAAAATCAAAACCAAAGCTGACCTTGAGCTGGAGAAGTAAACTAGAGAAAAAATCCAAAAAACAAAAACAGATTTTACAAAAACACTGTACCTTTTAGAGAAAATAACAAAACCAAAAACAATAGGTAGAAACATGCCAAAGGACGGAGCTTCAAAGCTAACTGATCGCATCCGCCTTAGATAATCAAAATATTCCTCACTTCTAAAGATAGCACCGTACCAATCTAGAAAAGGTTTCGTAAAATCATAACCAACAACATAAGGTATCTCAATTATACAATACACCGAGCAAACCAAAAAAGAAAGAAAAACAGCACTCTCTACAACATTGTATACTTCTTGAGCACCTTTATTTTTAACCAAAAGATATAAAAAATAAGAAAATAAAGAATAAATAAAAAGAACCAAAAACTGAGTGAAAAAGCGTCCCTCAGGAGAGTGCCCTTTAAAATTAGAGCGGGAAGCAATATCAGACAAATCAAGGAAAAAAACAAGTATCGCCCAAGCAGCAAACCCAAAAACAAAAACAAAGTATCTATCTATTAAAAACCTACTATTACTCTTCGCAAGAGAAATCGCTCCTAAAAAAACAAACAAAAAAAGAGAATAAATGTGGGCCTCGCCCTTTAGCTCACCAAAAAAAGCAAACCCCTTTACCCCAGTAAATGGTATAAAAAAAACACAGACGTATAAAGCTTTTTCAGACAGGGATCTTATCATACCCTAAAACCTCAAAGTCCCTTCTATATATATCGAAAATTCTCCTCCTCAACCGGTCATTATTCAAAACTTTCGATCGAGTAACCACCTTTCTCTTAGTTTCATTTTCCTTGCTTAAACAAATATCCAGCCCCCAACTAGAGTTCATTTTAAACAAATATTCGTCTATTTCCTCAAGTCTACCAACACTATCAACCAAAACCACATCCCGATGACACAAGAATTCCACCTGAGGAATGAAGTGCATATATTTATTCTTATTATCCCTGACACTCAACCAATTAAACAAAAAGTCGTCAAAGCTATCAAAACTCCTAATAAAACTAGAAAACCTCTGATCATATTTATAGCCAGCCATCCCACCAAAATACAAAAAATTATAGGCTGAAACCACACGATCATAGGGGCATCGAACAATAGAAAACTTTCTTAATCTAGAAAATGCTTCAGGATCTGCTCTTTTATAATCGATCGCCCTTTTATGCCCCACTTCCCTGCCATACAAAGACTTGCATACACTGATTCCTGCAGCTTTCGGTATGTGAACAAAAAGAACACCCGAATCCAGTATAAAGTCAGGAATCTTTCGCTTAATCCGAGAAAAATAAAACAAGTTAAGTTTTCTTTCAATAAGCCAAGGAAGATAAGTCATAAAAGTCACTTTGCGAAAAATAACAGAAGCAAAAAAAAATAACAAAGCACACACTTTATTATCCCAACCGGGACCCAAAATAACAGCCAGTCAAGCGCGCCTTTTCAAACTGCTCAAATTTAATACTCTTCATGAAAGCCGCTATCTTGAGCACATATTTATCATCAAGTATTTTGACTTTTGTATTCGTAGTTATAGTACCCATAAGCACTGGATTTTTTTTGCACAGCATTAAAAATAACCCCTTTTACGACTACACCATTTTGCTCAAAACGCTGACGAGTCAGGTCCACCTCCTTGACTGGATTCGTCCCAAACCGAACTACGAGCATGGTAGTGCCTGCGTGCCGCCCGACGATCGCGGCGTCGGTGACAGCAAGAATCGGAGGCGTATCGATAATAATCAGATCGTACTGAGGCGACAGTTTCTGGACCAGCTCATCAAACCGTTGCCCCATCAGTAACTCGGAGGGGTTGGGCGGCACGGTGCCCCGGGGCATGAAGCTGAGGAAGCCGGCCATGTCTGAGCAGTGAATCGCCTCCTCCGCGGAGCACTGGCCGGACAGTACGTCGGAAAGGCCCCGGTCGTTGCTGGTGTTGAAGATTTCGTGGCAGAAACCCTTGCGCATATCCGCGTCGATCAGCAGGACCTTCTGGTCCGCCAGGGCCATGATTGCCGCCAGGTTGGTGGAGACAAAGGTTTTTCCCACGCCCGGGCTGGGGCCGGAGATCATCAGGATGTTGTTCTTGGCGTCCATCATCCCGAAATGAAGGCTGGTCCTCAGGCTCCGAAGTGCCTCCACCGCCAAGTCCGCCGGGTTCTCCACCGCCAGGAGGTTGGTCTGATGCGCACCGGAACGTCTGCCACGTTTGCCCCCTCGCCCCAATTCGGGCTGGGTTTCAGATAGGGGGATGCCGGCGTAGACAGGCAAGCCAAGGGCTTCGATCTGCTCAGGGTTTTCTACACCACGATTCAGCGCAGCCCGAATCAGAACAACACCCACACCAATAAACGCGCCCAGGAGGAAGGCCACGGCCACCACCAGAGCCTTCTTGGGCCTTACGGGCTCTTCCACATTCACGGCGGCAGCGTCCACTACGCGAACGTTGCCCACGGTACCGGCCCGGACGATGTCCAGCTGCTGGATGTTGGAGAGCATCTGCAGATAGGTTTCGTTACCCACTTCCACATCCCGGCGCAGCCGGATCAGCTCCTGCTGGGTCTCCGGCAAGCCGCCAATGCGCTTGTCCAGTTCCTCGCGGCGCTGTTTCAGTTCCTGCATCTGGGACAGCCAGGCCTTATACCGGGGGTGGGTGGGCCGGAACCGCTGTTCAATCTCAGCGCGCTGAATCTCAAGCTGGGAGATCTGCTTTTCCAGCTCCACCACCTGGTCCAGAATGGCCTCGCCCTCGGCGGAAATGTCGATGGTTTCCGCGCGAATCTGGTATTCGTTCAACTGTTCTTCCGCCGCTTCCAGCTCCCGCTTCACTTCCGGCAGCTTGTTACGGAGGAACTCGAGGGACTTGGCCGCTTCGGCACTGTTACGTTCCACGTTCTGGCGTACGTAGTTGTTCCCGACTTCATCCAGCACCTGCTCCGCCAGCCGATAGTCCTCGTTCTCGTAGCTCAGCGCAATAATGCCGGAATCCTTGCCCTGCTCACTCGCGGAAATGTCCTCCTGAAGCTCAGCGATGGCGCTGTACCGGCGGCGTTTGGTCACCTCAAAGGTGGTGCCCGGGCGGGCGGTCAGGGCCTGGACCATCAGTGCGTAGTCGCCGGCCTCCGACGGTTGGCCAACGACACCTTCTAGGACCGGTTCGGCCTGACTGTTGTACAGACGCCAGCCCTCTTCTGTCGCCTCCAGCACCAACGGCTCCCCCAGTTCAACATCCGGCACAGCCATTCGGGATATGCTCAGGTCTTCGCCTCCCCAGGCAAAACGCTCACCGAAAAGCGGCTCCGCCAGTTCGCCCTCCGAACCGACAAAACGGCGAGCCATGGCCTTGCCTATGACCGGGAAATAGTTGGGCTCCACCACGATGTCCAGGTGCAGGTCGTCCACCACCTGCCCCAGAACCGCCCGGCTCTTGATGAGCTGGATTTCCGTCGTGGCGGTCGACGAGGAACCCAGCAGGCTGGAGAGATCCTCCATGCCGGGCAGGGAGCCGCTCTTTTCCTCTACCTGTACCAGGGAGGTGGCACGGTAGACCGGTGTGGCAAGCAGGGCGTAGATGATTCCAATCATGGTAAAGACCAGGGTCAGTGCGGCAATCCGCCAGCGTCCGTCCCACAGGGTGCCGAGCAAGGCCAGGAGATCGATTTCGTCTTCGTCGGTGCGTTGAGGGGTTTTGGGGGTGTCGGTCATGGAGTCTTACTTGTCCAGAAATTTAAGCCAGGCGTCTGAGGCCTGGTCGATCAGTTTGAAAGCGTGTTCGAAGGCGGGACGTTGCTGCCGGTACGGATCCGGCACCGGCTGGTCCCCCAGCCATTTGCCCATCAGAAATGCCTTGCCGCGAACCTGAGGGGCCATGTCGTAGAGGTACTTCAGGTGCTTCTCCTCCATGGCCAGGATGAGATCCGCTTTTGCCAGCATATCGGCGGTTACCTGGCGGGCCCGGTGGTCACCGGCATCGATGCCGTGTTCCCGCAGGAGGTCCTGGGCGGTTTCATCCGCCGGTTTGCCAACCAGGGCTGCGATGCCGGCGGATTCGATGGTCAGGTCCGGCTTGTGTCGGAGCTTATGACGGAGCAGGTATTCCCCTATGGGACTTCGGCAGATATTGCCTACACAGATGACAAGTATGTGTTTGAACATGGCGTCAGTTGTTGGTGAGTTCGTCTTCCGCCTGGGCAAAGAAATAGATGGCCTGGGCGGTGGGCAGAATCTGTGCGATCAGGCGGTTCCAACGGGCAATGGGCGCGGCGGTCACGTACACGATGTCCCGGGGCTGAAGCTTGAACTGGTCGGCCAGCACCAGCGCGGTGGCATTCCGGGCATTGAGTTGATAAACGTTCGCCACCTTACCAGACCCTTCCGGCGCCTTACGAACCACGAACACGCCGCTGGCGTCCGCGGTGGCCTGTGCGAACCCGCCGGCCTCGGTCAGCGCATCCGCCAGGGTGATGTCGCTACGGCCAAAGTTGATGCTTTTGGGTTCCACAACCTCACCCAGGACGAACACCTTGGCGGCATCGTTCCGGGCCACATGCACGATATCGTTCGGGCGCAGCAGAATGTTCTGGCGGGTATCCCCCTGCTTGTAAAGCTCCCGCAGGGAGTAGCGGGTGGTGTTGCCGTTGCGGGTCAGGGTGACGTCGGTCCAGTCCGCGAATTCCGTCAGGCCACCGGCGCGGGAGACCGCTTCCAGCAGGGTCAGGGGCACATTGGTGATGGGCAGGGTACCCGGCTTCTGCACCTCGCCGGTGATGTACACCCGCTTGGAGCGGAACGCGGCCACGGTCACGTCCACTTGAGGTGACTGAATGTATTCGCTGAGTCGTTCACGCAGAATTTCACGGATCTCGGTGACCTTCAGCCCCGCGACCTGAACCTCTCCGACATAGGGATAGAAAATGCTGCCATCGCTGTGGACCCAGTTGCCTGCTTCGGAGGGACTACGGTCAGAGCCCTGGGGGATGGTCAGTTCCGGATGGTCCCAAACAGTGATGTTGAGGACATCGCCCCGGTTAACCACATAGTCGTACCCCTGGATTTCCAGTTCCAGCTGTTCATTCAGCTTGGGCTGAACGTCTTCGGCGGCGAACTGGCTGGCCAGGAGTTTCGGGGTAATGGCGTAAATGTCCACCCGTTCTTCGAGGTCGACGCTCGATTCGTCGTCCGTGCTATACCAGCTGGATTGTCCGGAGGGGATGTGTGATCCGGGAATAACGGTACAGCCGCTGGCCAGGGCAAGCAGCAGGACGGCGACAAGAGGTTTCATTGAAGCACGTGTTCCAGTTAGAAGGGTTAAGGGGATACGAAGCCAGTAATGATGCGAAAAAGACATAAGGGGTTCAATCAAACCTTTGTTTCAAAATGAAGCCGGAACTTCATCAGTACGCGCCGTTGCGCCCCAGCACGACCCGGACGGTTCGCAGCAGAATGACGATATCACTCCATAGGGACCAGTTCTTCACATACCACGTGTCCAGATACACCCGAGAGTCGTAATCGATATCGTTCCGCCCGCTAACCTGCCAGAGCCCTGTCATGCCGGGTTTTGCCTGCAGGTAATGCTGCGATTTTTCCCCGTAGCGCTCAATCTCCTCGGAAATGACCGGGCGAGGTCCCACAAGGCTCATATCACCTTTCAGCACGTTCCAAAGTTGTGGCAGCTCATCCAGGCTCGTTTTCCGAAGGAAATGTCCGACTTGCGTTATGCGGGGATCATTCTTCAGCTTGAATTCTCGATGCCACTCCTCCCTTGCCTCTGGGTCGTTGCGAAGGAGCTCTTCCAGAACCTCATTGGCATTCATGACCATTGACCGGAATTTGTAGCACTTGAATGGCTTGCCGTTTTTCCCGATACGTTCATGCCCGAAAATAACTTGCTTCCCGGTTTTCCTAACCAGGAACCAGAGGACGGCAAAAACCGGCGCCAAAACGATCAACAGCACAGCGGAGCCAACAATATCAAACACTCTTTTCATCAATCTGGAGGTCGGCCGGCAGAGGTTGTTCCGTACATTGAGCATCATGACTTCGTGGCTAAAGAAGCTGTCCACATCCATGCCGAACAGGGGAATGCCCCGAAGAGCAGGAACAACCGACAGCCTGGGGTACACGAGGTTGAGCTTGTCGAAATAGTACTTCATGCGATCCAGCCCGCCACGCTCAAGGGCCATGATGACATGGGGGTATCCAAGCAATTTCAATGTCGCTTCCGGATTCCCTCCAAGCGGAGCCACGGGGTAAGCGCGGCGGCCAATCTCGATACGGGGTGCCTTGGGCTGCCCCGCGGCCAAAAAGCCAATGACCTCATAACCCAGGGTTTTGTCCTGCATGAGCGCTTTGGCTGTCTCGACAGCGTTGGCACCATCCCCGACAATCACGGTAGGTCGTTGCCAGACACCCAGCACCGACATGACCGCGACGGCACCAAACCGCAGAACAGGGACCGTGACGAGTGCAATGGCCCAAACCAGCCATATACTGGAGCTGCTTTTACCAACGAACGTGGGCACCGCCGCCGTCAGTAGTGCCAGCAGCAAACAGGTTTCAAGCAGGCCGTAGAGTTGGTCCCAGAATGGTTTTCTCTTGGTGTAATGACTTTTCTTCAGCTGAAGGAAAAGAAAAACACCCGCGGACAGCGCCAGCAAAGACAGATCATACAGCCGGCCAATAGGAACAAATTGACTGGCAACAGCCAAAGCAAGGCCAACCCCGGCCCCCTCAGCGAGCATCAGTCCAAGCGCCTGCACGCCCCGGGAATATTTTGATTTTCTGGCGGGTTCGCCAAAGCACTCCAGGGCATTCGGAGCGGCTTCACCGGTCGCGTTCAGTCCATCTTTCATTAACAGCACGGTCAGACCCTTCCCTTGTCTCTAATTGAAATCACCTTAACTTTTAACTCAAAGAGGAATGCGCCATTCCAGGGCACCGGACAACTCACTGACCCGGTCATCCGCAAGTACGACATCGTCGGACAGCAAACCGATCTGGACGGTTATCTCTCCCACTGCCACCGGGCGGGTATGGCTGATCTGCAGCATCACCACCTCCTGATTAAACGCGGGAACAGCGTAGTCGACCTCGGTTCCGGCGCCCTTGTTGAACCGAACGCCCCCTTCCCGATTCAGGTCGGCCCAGGTCAGAGCCAACTGCCATTGCACCTCGGGAGCGGAAAAGTGGTAGACACCCAGAGTGACCGCCCGGGCATCGGAGTCAAACGTTGTAGCAAGATTCCTGCCCAGATAGCGCATGCCGCTCCGGTAGTTGAAGTGCTCATAGGCGTAGTTGGGCCGGGAATCCCCACCGAACAGGCTCTCCGACAGGGTATCCACGCCTTCGAGATACCACTGCTGCTGGCCCCCGAGCAGGCGACTGGTCCAGTCAAACCCAAGCTGATACACCTTACGGGAGGGCAGGTAGCCCGCTTCGTCTTCCCCCACCACTTGAGTATAGAGACCAAACGTGCGCTCGCTCACAGAAAATCCGTAGCGCAGATCGATGCCACCCAGCTGATTGCCCGGGTCCTGCCGCTCACCGTTGGAACCGTAGTTATCCTTGCCGGTGAACGAGTCCCAGAAGCTCGATAGGCTTTGTGGCTGACCTTCCCCACCCCACTGAATCAGCCGGGAGAACCCCACCTCCAGGCCGTCCAGCGGACGGAAATTCAGACGCATGCCAATCAGATTGGCATCGGGAACATAACGCTCGCTTTCCAGGCGGGAAACAAAGCCGGTGAACTGCCAGGGTCCCAACCAGCTGAGCCAGGGCGACGACGAGGTGTCAGTGTTGCGGCGATCCAGCCACACAGAAGGCGCGGGGCGGGCGTTATCGGACAGAATCAGGCTGGATTGCCAACCGGGGCCCCACCAACGGTCGATGTAACCGGCACCGGCGGTCCAGTTGTGGAAGGTCGTGGCAAGGTAGCTGCCGTCCAGCCTTAATTTTTCGTCATCAGCTGGATCGGGAACATAGGAAGGGCTGAGCGCCAGCGCCCAGGTGTCACCGATGTACTCGAGGGTGCTATCCACCTCGCCGGCGGTCCGGACGCTGCCACCAAATCCCCGGACGAAATCCGGGGCGGTGCGGCCGCTGAAAGTCACGCGGGCGGAGCCGCCGATGTTGCCCGCCAGGTCGTTCCAGAGTGACAGATCCCGGGACTCGCCCGAGGGCCGCGTGTTTCGGGCATTGCTTCGGGCCAGGGGCCAGGTTGTTACGGTGGCGTCCAGACGGCCCTGATCGGCGGCCTGCTGCAGCCTGAAGCGACCATAGGCATCGCCGGGTTCAACCCAGGGGGATGCAAGGACCAGAGGAGAACCCAAGCCGTTCAGGCACGCTACCGCCCCACTAACCAGGGCCCAGTGTTTTAAGGTCATACGCTGTGCTGTTCCATGGACAGGGCCTGTGGGCGAACACCGGGGTGGAAAGCTCCGACGCAGTCCCTGTCAGATGATTGTCAATATTTCAGGAGTGTGACGATTTTACGTGACACAACATGACAAGCAAGTTACTGCGCAGCCACCACCACCTGGGCGAAAACGGGAGAGCTTGCAACAACTTACCGCTAACAGAGGCCCGCCGGGCAACGGCGGGCTAGACTTTCAGGGATTTGAGGGGAACTCGGATGCGCTGGCGAGACTGCATGAAACTGATCAGGACAATGGCGCGCTCTTCACCATCATAGGCCTGGAAAACGGCCTGGAGCCCCTTGAACGGGCCCTCCTCCAGCTCGATGGTCTGCCCGGGGCGGATGCCACCGTGCGCCGCCACCGTCGCCACGCTGGCCCGGATATGATCGATGACGTCATCCTCGATCGGAGCCGGCCGGTTGCCGAAGCCCACCACCCGCAGCACGCCCCGGGTGGAGCGCAACCGGGACCAGACCGGGTTGGCGTCGTCGAGGTTGACGAACAGATAGCCGGGGAACAGCGGCTCCAGACGACGGCACCGCTTGCCACCGCAGATCCGCTCCACCTCCACTTTCGGGTAAAAGCAGCCCACGCCCTGATTCTGCAGGTGCGCCAGGGCACGATCCCCCTGGGCGGGTTTGTGCTGAATGGCGTACCACGTCATGACTCAGAAATACCAGCTTCCCGCGGCAACGAAGTTGGGGTTCAGCACGTTTTCCTTGCCATACCGCAGGGGGGCGCCATCCAGCGTCTCGACCCGACCACCGGCGGCCACCAGCACCGCCTGGGCCGCGGCGGTGTCCCATTCGGACGTGGGACCAAGGCGCGGGTAGATATCGGCATGCCCTTCGGCGATCCGGCAAAACTTCAGGGAGCTGCCGGCCTGCACCAGCTCATGCTCTCCCAGTGCCTCGATGAAGGCGAGGGTCGGCTCGTTCATGTGGTTCTTGCTCGCCACCACCCGCTTCGCCGCCTTCGGCTCGGCCACCCGGATGCGGTGCACGTGCCCGGAACGGTCACGCTTGTACGCGCCCTCGCCCACCACGCCCCAGAAGGCTTCCTTCAGGGCCGGGGCCGTCACCACGCCCATCACCGGTTCGCCGTCTTCGATCAGCGCAATGTTGACTGTGAATTCGCCGGTACGCTGGGTGAAGTCCCGGGTGCCGTCGATCGGATCGACCAACCAGAAACGGCGCCAGCCCTGCCGCTCCGCCCAGGGAATGTCCTTGCCCTCTTCCGACAGGATTGGAATGTCCCGACTGAGGGCGCGCAAGCCCTTCACGATCACCTCGTGGCTGGCCTCGTCGGCGGCGGTGATGGGGGAGTTGTCGTCCTTGTAGCGGACCTTGAAGTCCGACTCGTAGATATGGAGGACGCGCTCGCTGGCTTCGTCCGCGATCCTGATGACATCCGGGAGGATGGAGCTGTAGTGCATGAGCCTTGCTTCCTGCTTTATGTCAATTCGCATTTTACGGGTTTCGGGCATAGTATGACTGACGGATTTCCAAGACAGAAGGATGCTTTCATGAAACTTCGTTTTCTCGGCGGCACCGGCACCGTGACCGGCTCCCGTTACCTGATCTCGGACGATTCCCATCGGGTGCTGGTGGATTGCGGGATGTACCAGGGCGTGAAGACCCTGCGCCGCCGGAACTGGGCGAAGTTTCCGGTGGACCCGGCCAGCATCGATGCGGTGGTCCTGACCCACGCCCACATCGACCATTCCGGCTACCTGCCGGCACTGGTCAAGAACGGTTTCCGGGGCAAGGTCTACTGCACCACGGCCACCCACGACCTGTGCCGGGTACTGCTCCCGGACGCCGGGTTCCTGCAAGAGGAGGACGCCAAGTACGCGTTCCGGAAGAAGTTCTCGAAGCACGAAAAACCCGAGCCACTGTTCACAGAGAAGGACGCCTGGGCGGCGCTCAAACACTTCGAGTCACGCCATTACCACGACGCGTTCGAGCCGGTGAAAGGGTTCTCCGTTACCTTCACCCCGGCGGGCCATATCCTGGGCTCCGCCTGCGTGCACGTCCGCCATCAGGACAGCGGCCGGACCCTCGTCTTCAGCGGTGACGTCGGCCGCCAGAACGATCTGATCATGCGGCCACCCGAGCCCATCCAGCAGGCCGACGTACTGGTTTGCGAGTCCACGTATGGCGATCGCGAGCACAGTGAGCTGGATCCGGAAGCCGAACTGGAAACCATCGTCAACAAAACGGTGGCACGCGGCGGCATCGTGCTGGTCCCGGCATTCGCCGTTGGCCGGGCCCAAATGCTGCTGTACGTGGTCCACAAACTGATGAACGAACAGCGGATACCGAAACTGCCCGTGTTCCTCAACAGCCCCATGGCCATCCGCGCCACCGAGATTTTTTGCCACCACAGCAAGGAACACCGGCTCAGCAACGCCCAGTGCGAGATGATCGACAACAGCACCACGTTCGTCCGCACCGTGGAGGAATCCATTGAGCTGGACTCGGTACGCTACCCCTGCATCATCATCTCCGCCAGCGGCATGGCTTCCGGTGGCCGGGTGCTTCATCACCTCAAGACTCTGCTGCCCAATCCCCGCAACAGCGTGGTGTTCGCCGGCTTCCAGGCACCGGGCACCCGCGGCGACGCCCTCGTCCACGGCGCCGATTCGGTCAAGATTCACGGGGAGTACTGGCCCGTCAAGGCCGACATCTACAACCTGGACTCACTTTCCGCCCACGGCGACTACCGGGAAATCCTGTCGTGGCTGGGCCAGGGCTCATTGAAACCCGAGAAGGTGTATGTCACCCACGGGGAAATGGTCGCCAGTGACGTCATGCGCAAGCACATACACGAAACCTTCGGCTGGGATGCGGAAGTCCCGGAGCTGTATGAGGAGGTGGAGGTCTGAGGCCTCCCTCCCTGCCTACAGAACCGTACAGTTCCCCGGTGCGTAGCTTGCATGCCACCCGGGAGCGGACGATGGATCAATTTCGCAGCGCCACTCACCAACCGTGCTACGCTCGAATCGAATCACGACCCCTGCCAAATCGGGGTGAACCTTGCCCCCCAGTGTCACTTCCAGGTGACCCGATCCGTCAGCGTTCACCGTAGCAATTTCCGTGGCGAGGTTCCCCGTGGTCAGGGTTGAAGGGGTATATCCCAGTGTCTCGTTACTGATCGGCTTTGAATGGGCGAGGCCCGCCTCGAACGCCGACCGGTAGGCCCCAAGCTCGCCAACCGCACGATTTACCTGGCTTTTGGCAACGTACCCCTGGTACAGAGGAATGGCCACCACCGCCAGGATTCCGATAATGGCCACCACGATCATCAGCTCAATCAGGGTAAAGCCTTTGCTGGACGAATACATGCTCTTTGCTCTTAGCTGGTCTCTCTGACACAAAAAGCAAAAATAGAGCCAAATTCATTCCCCGCCATCTAAACCTAAGAAATCAGGCATCATTATGATAGCGGGTCACTGCATCCACCATACACTTTCTATAAGGCGAAACATCAATGTCTCGGTATTTTTCAATTACTGGCAAATCTGCTTCCAGCTTGAAATAAACTGACTTATAGAAACGAATGGCTTTTTCTGAAATTTCGCAAGCCTTTTCCATATCACCACTCAAAATAAGAAGCTGGATTTTTCGGACAAGAACAAGATTATGAGGACGCCATAGCATCATCCTTTCTACTAGCTCTGACTCACGCTCATACTCACTCTCACTTGGCAACAAGCGCTGATACGACAATAGTGTTGCATAAGGCCCCAGCAAAGTATCACCTTGCCAAGAACGGACAGTTTGAACAGTATCGGACCCCCAATACGACTTACTATCAGCTTGAACCAAATCCCAGTACCCAGAAGACAAATTTAACCCAAGAAAACCGAATACGGCCAAAGCGACAGCCGACAAACCATAGCCAATAACTCTTGAGTCAACTTTAAATCGAATACTTGGCAGCACTAAAGAACAGATACCAAGAAAAACCACCAAATACTGCATATACCAAAGAGGGTATTCGACATTGCTATAAACAAACAAGATTCCAAAAAAAGACACCAACCAAAACCACTCGGCATTCTTTTTTTTCACCCAAAGATGCCAGCCCACGCATGAGATTAAAATCAGAAGCACAAGTAACCCTAAAACTCCTTCCTCAGCCATAACCATGGTAAACAGATTATGGCTATGCGTAGGCAAGGACCCTGGACGGCGGGCATCTTCAACATAGTCATCCCATATATAAGTGTAGGCAGAATAGTTTCCCGGCCCAACTCCCAGCCATAAGTCATGCCCAATCCCAGCAACGATTTTTTTGGCTTCACTTACTCGAATCCCCAAATCTGAGAGATCGCGAGTAGACACAGAGTCCTCCAGGGAAATCCGACGCAAATCATCGGGGCCAATAGATTCGAGAAAAGCATCGACCGGCTTCACACTGATAAACGCTAGCAACGATGTCATTGCTGCAGCTATGACAATTGCCGCCACTCGCTTTTTATGGATTCGCTCGTCATCGCCATAGACAAACCAGAGAGCGATAAAAATAATAGCCACATAGAGTAGAATTGAACGCGTATCAGTGAGTATGGCCGCAAACGAAGTTACATAAATAACTAAAAATGCACAAAAAAGGCCAACCTTACCCTTAAAATACAAATAAAATAAAGATGCCATACCTATCATCAGACTACTTGCAGTGAGGTTATATTGATTTATCAACCCAGGAAGACGAGTAGTTCCAGCTTCAAATATCCAGTAGCCGCGCAAAAGCCCATAAAATTTCGCAACACCGAGAATACTCTGCGCCAACGCAGAAAAAACGAAAAGCAAAGCAATAACTTCGATAACATGCGCCACCGACATCTCACTGGACAAACGACCAATCCAAACAATCGCCAACAACCCAACAAACCAATAAATAAGAACCCAGTATCCGGAAGACACCATAGAATAGTCGGCACCTAAAAATGAAATCAGAAGTACGCCGCCCCATATTAGCCATAAAACAGTTGCCTGGGAGACCTGTCGCTCCCGTGGCATATAGGCCCAAGCTATCACCCCGCCAATGACTGCAGCCCCTCCAGCAATAAATTCCTCAATAAAAGAGCCTATTGGAATAAAGTGGTATGGCACACAAAATGCCACAACGATAAGAGCTGTCATCAAAGCATAATGGATGGTCAATTCCAGGCGTGTCACCAAATTCACCTTATACATCGACATTAACAATAAGATCGAGTAGGAGGGGGAGTTGCCTCCCCCGTCCTCTCACACCACCGGG